>TARA_R100001244_G_scaffold20643_9_pt1 | contig 90202 bp, 76 predicted proteins | sample TARA_R100001244 | Tara Oceans TARA_R100001244 (sample SAMEA2621564) | marine metagenome | biome: marine biome (ENVO:00000447); feature: mesopelagic zone (ENVO:00000213); material: "saline water (ENVO:00002010), including plankton (ENVO:xxxxxxxx)" | depth 790 m
CGCTGCGCACCGACGAAAATCCCGAATTACCGCCGAAAGTCCGGGTGAATGTACCGCTGGAGCATGCCCGTACCGACATGCAGGAGGGTGCGTTGATCCAATTGCGCGCGCGGCTGATGCCGCCGGCAATGCCGGCGCTGCCCGGCGCCTATGATTTTTCCGAGCGGGCCTGGTTTCAGGGGTTGGGCGCGACCGGGCAGGCGCTGGGTGAGATCAGTATCTTGCGGCCTGCCGATCGGCTATTCGCCTTGTCCGGATATCGGCAGCGTCTGTCCGCCCATGTCCAGACACAAATGGCTGGGGCCGCCGGCGCGATCGGGGCAACGCTGGCTACGGGCGATCGCGGTGCCATTGACGAGGCCGATGCCGAGGCGATGCGGCGCAGCGGGCTGGCGCATCTGCTGTCGATCAGCGGTCTGCATGTCACCGCAGTGGTTGGGGCGGTCTATCTGCTGGTGCTCAAACTGCTCGCCCTGTCGCCGTCGCTGGCATTGCGCTTCCGGCTACCGGTCGTGGCCGCAGGCTGCGCGGCGCTGGCGGCGGTCCTCTATACGCTGTTAACCGGTGCGCAGGTGCCGACGATCCGGGCCTGCGTTGCCGCGCTGCTGGTGCTGGTCGCGCTGATGATGGGACGCAGCGCGATCACCCTGCGGATGGTTGCGGCGGGGGCGCTATTCGTTCTGATCTTCTGGCCCGAATCGCTGGTCGGGCCCAGCTTTCAACTCAGCTTTGCCGCGGTCACCGCGATCATCGCCCTGCATGACCATCCACGGATCAAGGCGCTGGTCATGCTGAGAGAAGAACATTGGTTGCGCCGGGCAGGGCGGTTCATCCTCTCGCTGTTTGTCACCGGACTGGTGGTGGAAATCGCGCTGATGCCGATCGCGCTCTACCATTTCCACAAGGCAGGTCTTTATGGCGCGCTGGCCAATATCATAGCGATACCGCTGACGACCTTCGTGATCATGCCGCTGGAGGCGCTGGCCCTGTTGCTGGATGGTGCTAGTCTCGGCGCGCCGGTCTGGTGGTTGTGCGAACAGGCGCTGAACGGTCTGCTGGGCGTTGCACATTTTGTCTCCAGCCGGCCCGGGGCGGTGACCCTGCTGCCGACCATGCCGGTGAGGGCGTTCGGGCTGCTGCTGTTCGGCGGCTTGTGGCTGTGCCTGTGGCGGGAACGCTGGCGCTATCTCGGTCTGGTGCCCGCGCTGTTCGGCGCGCTGATGGTCGTCGCGACCCGCGCGCCGGATATCTACATCACCGGCGACGGGCGTCATGTTGCTATCCGCAATGACCGGGGGGAACTGGCGATGCTGCGGACCCGCAGCGGCGATTTCATCCGCGACATGATCCGGGAAAATGCCGGGGTTGAAGGGGAATCACAGGCGCTGGAAGGCTGGTCCGATGCCGAGTGCAATGCCGATGCCTGTATGGTCCGCGTGCACTCCCGCGAGCGAGTCTGGTGGCTGTTGGCGACCCGCAGCCGCCACTATATCCCCGCACTGGCGCTGTCGGCAGCCTGTCGCCGGGCGGACATCGTCGTCAGTGACCGCTGGCTGCCGGAAAGCTGCCAGCCACGCTGGCTGAAGGCTGACCGCAGGTTGCTGTCGCAGGTGGGCGGCATCACCATCGATCTGGAAAAGCGAAAAATTGCCACCGCGCTTGGCCGAACCGGCCCTCATCCGTGGACCCGCTATCGCTCCGGCACCGCTGCCGGGCGAAGCAAACGCGGTCAGTAGCGGCGCAGCAATCCGGCCATCTTGCCCTGGATGCGCACTTCGCCGGCGCCGTAAATCTGAGGCGCATAGGCGGCGTTGGCAGGGTCGAGCCGGATCTGTCCGTTGTCCTTGCGCAGATATTTCAACGTCGCCTCCTCGTCATGGATCAGGGCTACGACAATCTCGCCATCACGCGCCACTTCGGTTTTCTGGATCAATGCATAGTCACCGTCGAGGATGCCGGCCTCGATCATCGAATCGCCGGAGACTTCCAGCGCATAATGTTCGCCTGGACCAAGCAGGGCAGCCGGTACGCTCAGTGCAGACTGGCCTTCCAGCGCCTCGATTGGGGCGCCGGCGGCGATCCGGCCGTGCAGCGGAATTTCCAGTACGTCATTATTGGCGGCCGGTGCAGGGTTTGAAATCACCTCGCGCACCGGTGTTTCGGGGTGCAGCGAAACAACATTGGACGGCGCCGTTTCCTGCACGCCGCCTTCCGGCAGCTTCAGCACTTCCAGCGCCCGCGCCCGGTTGGGCAGGCGGCGAATGAAGTGCCGCTCCTCAAGCGCGCTGATCAACCGGTGAATGCCGGACTTGGACTTGAGCCCCAGCGCTTCCTTCATTTCCTCGAACGACGGCGAAACGCCGCTGTCCTTGAGTTTTTCATCAATGAAGCAAAGAAGTTCATGTTGCTTTTGCGTGAGCATGTCCAGTGTCCTGTTCCGGGAACGAATAAGGAACAAGTATGAAACAAAACGGGCCAAGTCAAGCGGGAAGTGATTAGTCTATTGGCAGAATGGCAGGCGACATGGACAAAATGATCCTCTGCCTCGATGGCGGCTGTTCCCGTTTTCCGTTAAAAAGCTGACGTTCTAGGCACGCCCCAGTTGCCGACATTCATCTTCCTTAGTATTACTCGCAAATGAAACGCACGATTTTCGTTGTTGGTCTATGATGTGCGGTATCGCTCATGCTGTTTATTGCCTCGGCATGGATGGGTTGGCCACCAGCCTGGGACTTTCTCTTTGGCGCAGCTTATTGCCTCGACGGGTATGGCGGTTGCCCTTGGGACTGATGTCCGTTTTCCACCCATTTTTAGCCTTTCAGCGCTTTCTAGCAGGGTGCCGAAAGCGGCCGGCCCTTTGGCAACAATAGTAAAAAGCCCGATAAATTACGCGTAAATTACTGGTATCAAAACATTTTCTGCGGACTCTAGCAACTATATCGCAATATAAGGCACCATCTCACCGGCATCTGCAGCATCCGCATGGACAGGTCGGTAGAGCAGAGCGTTGGACGCGGCCAGCACCGACAACTTTGCGCTATCCTGACTACCAAAAGGCGTAATCCCGGACTGATCAACCTTTGCTCGCAGAAATTGCGCTCGGGGGCCGTTGGCGGGGAGCGTTTCGGTGGTCGGGACGCTTTGATATTCCGGCAGATAGCGGGCGGCTCCGGCCATATAGCGGACCAGCGGCAGCAGCAGCAGGATCGCGGCGACAAAGGCGGAGGCGGGGTTGCCGGGCAGGGCGAGTATGACTGTCGACCCCAGCTTGCCGGCCATCACCGGCTTGCCCGGTTTCATCGCGATCTTGTAGAAGTCGATTTCGGCGCCGAGTTTGCGGAAGGCGGGCCCGACCAGGTCATGGTCGCCGACCGATGCGCCGCCGATGGTGACGATGATATCGCAGTCCCCGGCGCTTTCCAGCCTCTGGCACAAGATGTCCAAATCGTCCGGAATGCCGCTCAGACTGCGGGTTTCGGCGGTCAGGCCGGCCAGCATGGCTGACAGCATGACGTCATTGCTGGCGGGGATCTGGTGGGGCAGGGTGGCGCTGCCCGGCGCGACCAGTTCGTCGCCGGTCGAGACCACCGCCACGCGCGGCTGCTGGCCGACCGACAACTCGCCATAGCCGGCGATTACCGCTTCGCCCAAGGCTGCCGCATTGAGCAGGCTGCCAGCGGACAAGCCGACGCTGCCTTGTGCAAAATCACCGCCCTTGTGACGGACATGACGGCCTTTTGCGGGCGAGGGCTCTGCGGTCAGGCGGAAGGTGGCGCCATCGGCTGCGACATTTTCCTGCATGACCACGCTATCCGCGCCTTCGGGCAGCAGGGCGCCGGTGAAAATGCGGGCGGTTTCTCCCGCTTGCAGCGCGCGGCAGGGCGGGCTGCCAGCGGCGCATTCGCCGATCAATGTCCAGGGGCCGTCGCGGTCCTCGAAGCGGATCGCATAGCCGTCCATTGCCGACATATCGGCCGCCGGCTGCTCGCGCTTGGCGATCAGGTCGGCGGCGAGATAGCGGCCGAGCGCATCATGGACGGAAAGGGTTTCGGCGGGCAGGCGGGACGCCAGCGCGATCAGTCGCTGCTGGGCTTCGTCGAGAGGCAGCAAGCTGCTCATTCCGCGACCCAGTCTCCCGATTTGCCACCGCTTTTCGAGAGCAGCCGGATATCGCTGATCACCATATCCTTCTGCATCGCCTTGGACATGTCATAGATTGTGAGAAGTGCGACGGAACAGGCTGTTAAAGCTTCCATTTCCACGCCGGTCTTGCCGGTCAGCCGCGCCATCGAAGAGACCTTGATGCCGTCCTCTAAAAACGTGAAATCCACCGCCACCTTGGTCAGCGCCAGCGGGTGGCACAGGGGGATCAGATCGCTGGTCTTCTTCGCCGCCATGATCCCGGCAATGCGCGCCGTCGCCAGCACATCGCCCTTTTTCATGGCGTTCGCTTTTATAGCTTCCAATACTTCCAGTTTCACCGCGATCCGGCCCTCGGCATGGGCTTCGCGAACCGTGTCGGCCTTGCCGCCAACATCAACCATATGGGCCGCGCCGTCGCCGTCGATATGGGTCAATTTAGTCATCGGGTTCCTGTCAAAAGCTCGCGGGTTGCGCTCTCCACATTAGCCTGTCGCATCAGTGATTCACCTACCAAAAACGCCCGCGCCCCCGATTGCGACAGCCGCTGGCAATCTTCGTGGGTGAATATGCCGCTTTCCGACACCATGATCCGGTCGTCGGGCACCAGCTTCGCCAGCCGTTCGGTCTGGTCAAGACTGGTCTCGAAAGTCTTCAAATTGCGGTTGTTGATGCCGAGCAGGGGCGATTGCAGTTTCAGCGCCCGTTCCAGTTCCGCTTCGTCATGCACTTCAATCAGCGCGTCCATACCGAGCGCCAGCGCTTCCGCCTCGATCTCCGCCGCTAGAGCGTCGTCCAGCACCGCCATGATGATCAGGATCGCATCGGCGCCCAGCGCCCGCGATTCGGCGACCTGCCAGGGATCGACCATGAAATCCTTGCGCAGGCAGGGCAGGTCGACCGCAGCGCGCGCGGCCACCAGATATTCGTCCGCGCCCTGGAAATAGGGCTGGTCGGTCAGAACCGACAGGCACGCCGCCCCACCAGCCTGATAGGCACGCGCATGGGCAGGCGGATCGAAATCCTCGCGGATCAGGCCCTTGGACGGGCTGGCTTTCTTGATTTCGGCGATCAGGGCAAAGCCGGTTGCCGATTTCTCACGGATCGCTGCAGCAAAGCCGCGCGGCGCGCTCTGACGGCCGATGTCCTCGCTCAGCTTTGACGCCGCGACATCAGCCTTCCGTTGCCGCACATAGTCCCGCGTCGTTGCGCAGATTTCTTCAAGCTTGTTCATTGATTGGCGATCCAGCAGTTCAGCATGGCGTTGGCAAGCCCCTTGTCGAGCGCTTCGGCGGCTTCCTCGACCCCGGCTTCCCAGCTGTCGACTTCGCCCGCGACCATCAGCGCTGCGGCGCTGTTGAGCAGCACGGCATCGCGATAAGCGGATTTCTCGCCCTGCAACAGCGACTTGAGCGCAGCGGCATTATATTCAGCATCACCGCCCTTTATCGCTTCCGCCGGGTGACGGGTAAGGCCCGCATCTTCCGGAGTGATCCGGCTGATCGTAACGGCGCCGTCGCTGATCATGGCCACCAGACTGGGACCGGAAATGCTGAGTTCGTCGAGCCCCTCTTCGCCGGAGACGATCATCGCCTTGTCATAGCTCAGTTGCAGCGCGGCCTCGGCATAGGTTTCGACCAGGTCGGGTGAGGCGACCCCGATCAGCTGGCGCTTGACCTTTGCCGGATTACACAGCGGACCAAGCAGATTGAAGATCGTGCGGCGGCCAATTGCCTTGCGGATCGGCGCCAGCGGGCCGAGCGCCGGATGATGGTTGGGCGCAAAGAAAAAGGCGATACCGATATCGCGCAGATTTTGCTCGGCGTTGCTTGCCGCTTTCGCGAGGTCCAGGCCGAGCGCCTCCAGCGTATCCGCCGCACCTGATTTGCTCGAGGCAGCGCGGTTGCCATGTTTCGCCATCGGTATCTCGCAGGCGGCGATGACCAAAGCGGTGGCGGTGCTGATATTCAGACTGTGGCTGCCATCGCCGCCGGTGCCGCAGACATCAATCGCATTCGCGGGAGCATCGACAGCGATCATCCGGGCCCGCATTTCCTGCGCGGCTGCAGCGATCTCGGTGGCAGTCTCGCCCCGGTCGGCTAGCGCGATCAGAAAGGCGGTGATCTCTTCTGCCGAGCAGGATCCCTCGAATATCGCGGAAAAGGCTTCGCGGGCCGCTGCTTCGGACAGGGCATTGGCTGGATCAGGCAAGGTCATGCCCGTTCCTTCGCTTCGATCCCCGCAATCGCCATGAAATTGGCCAGCAGCTTGTGGCCATGTTCCGTGGCAATACTCTCCGGATGGAATTGGACGCCGTGAATCGGCAGGCTTTCGTGGCGGAAACCCATGACCGAACCATCGTCGGCGGTAGCGTTGACCGGCAGGCAGGCAGGAATATCCTCGACAATCAGCGAATGATAGCGGGTCGCGGTATAAGGCGAGGGCAGGCCGGCAAAGACGCCGCTGCCGTCATGGGTCACCGGCGACGTCTTGCCGTGCATCAGCCCGCCGCGCACGACCTTGCCGCCAAAATGCTGGCCAATGCTCTGGTGACCAAGGCAGACGCCGAGCAAGGGTTTCTCTGCGTCCGCACAGGCCGCAACCAGATCAAGCGAGATGCCGGCCTCATTGGGAGTGCAGGGGCCGGGCGAAATCAGGAAGGCCTGCGCATTGGTGCGCAGCGCATCGGCAGCGGTCAGTGCATCATTGCGCTCCACCCGCACTTCTGCACCCAGTTCCATCAGATAATGGACCAGATTGAAGGTGAAGCTATCGTAATTGTCGATGACCAGGATCATGCGAAGTTGCCTAGTGGGAAATATCCCTCAGGCCAAGTGTTTCCGCGAGGGCTTTGACCTGCGCGATTGCGGTGATAGGGAATTCACCAACAAATGATTTGATTGGATATTTATCATGGCCGAACCCGTCACCGTCAATATTCCCCACAAGCTGGGCGTGGCAGAAGCCAAGAGCCGGATAGGCAGCGGCATTCACACGCTTGGCGATATCATCCCCGGGGCCAGCCTGACCGACCATCACTGGGAAGACGACCATCTCCACTTCACCCTCCAGGCCGTCGGCCAGCGCATCGTCAGCGACATGCATGTCCGCGAAGACGAGGTCTATGCCGTTTTTGACCTGCCGCCGATGCTCGCGATGTTCGCCAACAAGATCAAGGAAAAGCTCCAGAAGGAAGCGCCGAAGATGTTGGAATAGGGGCGGTAGCAATTACCGTTTCATCCCAAACGAAAGGGGCGGCGGCCTGTTCAGGCCAAACTTGATGTAACAGATGATTTGTTGCAGGCTCTCTAGCGGTTTCCATGGAGAGGAATTACCATGAGTATGAACAAGCAGGCGCAGATCTTGCCGGCGGCGGTTGCGGATGATCTTGAGTTTCGTGACCTTGGTGTGGTCCTCGGCAAGGGCTGGACCGATTTCAGGACCCAGCCCGTATTCGGACTGTTCTTCGCAGCCATTTACGTGTTTGCGGGTCTGGCCATTTATTTTGCGCTTTATGTCCGCGGCGAGATCGCTTGGTTAGTCCCGGCTGCGGCGGGATTTCCATTGCTAGCGCCGTTTGTGGCTGTCGGGCTATACGAAGTGAGCCGCCGCCGCGAGGCAGGTCTGCCTATGAGTTGGCGAGCGATCCTCGGGGCATTGCGCGGGCGCGGTGACGAGCAAATATTGAGCATGGGCGTAATCCTGTTTGTCGCTTTCGCATTCTGGCTGATGGTTGCGCACGGCATTTTTGCAATATTTCTGGCAGACTCGGGGTTGGCATTGGATTCGGTCAATTTGTTTTACACCGGTACTGGTATCATGATGTTGCTCGTCGGCAGCTTCGTCGGGGCGCTGATGGCTCTGGCATTTTTTTCGATCATCGTGGTCAGCCTGCCGATGCTCGTCGATCGTGAAGTCGATTTTATCACTGCCATCATTGTCAGCCTGGCAACAGTACGATCGAACAAGATCGTCTTGCTGGCCTGGGCTATCATAATCGCGATTGCATTGTTCCTCGCCATGCTGCCGCTTTTTCTGGGACTTCTGGTCGTGTTGCCGATACTTGGTCATGCTACGTGGCATCTCTACCGTCGGGTCGCAGGTCATCCCGTTGTGCCAGAAAATACAGCCGGGGATAAACACAGGGATTCTGGCAGTTCCAGATAGATGCTGCAGTTGTTGCTTCGCGACATTTGGCAAGTCACTGACCAAATGCCACATCCCGTGCCGTCTTTCACAATCCCGGCTCTGAGAACAATGCAGCTGTCGATGCTGCCATCGGGCGAGAAATAGCCGACGCCGCCAGCATAAGTGCCGCGGGTTCGGGGTTGGTGATGATTTCGCATGCAAGGCCCGGCTGGGCGCGATTACCTCTGCAAGCAAGCGATCAGACCTGCAAAGTTCCCCTCGGGCCACCATCTTTATCCTTTTTTAACCATATTTGGTTCAAGCTTGGCGCATGATGATAACAGACACCATACGCCCCCTCGCACGCCGGCTCCGCAATCGCCTGAGCAGCCACAAGCTTTCCGAGCTGTCACGGGCTGTTACCGATGAGGGGCTGACCTATCTGTCGCCCACCAAGCTTGCCCGAATGGAAGAAGCGCTGGACTCGGTGCAAAATATTCCGGGAGACTTCGCGGAATTCGGGGTCGCGCTGGGCGGATCGGCGATTCTGATCGCCAGTCAGGCCGGCGATCGCAATTTTCACGGCTTCGACGTGTTCGGCATGATCCCGGAGCCGACGTCCGAAAAAGACGACCAGAAATCAAAATCCCGCTATGAAAAGATCAAATCCGGAGCATCGCGTGGCATCGATGGACAGCAATATTATGGCTATCGGGACGAGCTTTTTTCCGAGGTGAAGGACAGTTTTGCCCGTCATGGCCTGCCCGTTGGCATCAACAGGGTTCATCTGCACCAAGGTCTGTTTGAGGAAACCTTGCCAACAGTGCCGATCGAATCTCTCGCCTTCGTGCATGTCGACTGTGACTGGTACGATCCGGTCGCCTATTGTCTGCGGGAAGTGGCTCGGAAGCTCAGCCCCGGCGGCGTAATCCTGATCGATGACTATCACGACTATGGCGGATGCCGGACTGCGGTAGAAGAATTTCTGTCCGGCAATCCCGAATATGGGTTCGAGGATGGAGCAAATCCCGTTCTGCGCCGAAAAATCTGAACTGCGATCCGGTCAGGAGATCGCGAGCGATCTGACCATTCCTGCCACGGTCAATTGCCAGCGGTACTTTTGGACTATTGACCAAACCCGACATCCCGTGCCCGTTTCACCGCCTCTTTTGCCGCTGCCAGCAAGGCGCCGGCCTTGGCTTCGCATTCCGCCTGTTCATAGGCGGGATTGCTGTCCGCGACGATTCCGGCGCCTGCCTGCACATGCAGCATGCCGTCCTTCACAATCCCGGTCCTCAGGACGATACAGCTATCCATGCTGCCGTCGGGAGAGAAATAGCCGACGCCGCCGGCATAAGCGCCGCGGGTTTCCGGTTCGAGTTCGGCGATGATCTGGCAGGCGCGCACCTTGGGCGCGCCGCTGACCGTGCCGGCGGGGAAGCCGGCGAACAGGGCGTCGAGCGCGTCCTTGTCCGGGGCCAGCTGGCCGACGACATTGGAGACGATATGCATGACATGGCTGTAAAATTCGACCGTGTAGCTGTCGGTGACCTCGACGCTGTGCGCGGTCGAGACGCGGCCGACGTCGTTGCGGCCGAGATCGAGCAGCATCAGATGCTCGGCGCGTTCCTTGGGGTCGGCGAGCAGGCTTTCCCTGTTTGCCTTGTCCTCGGCGGCATTGGCTCCGCGCGGGCGGGTGCCGGCGATGGGGCGGATAGTGACCTCGCCATCGCGCGCGCGAACGAGGATTTCCGGGCTGGACCCGGTCAGGGCGAAGCCGGGCAGGTCGAGGAAGAACAGGAAGGGCGACGGGTTGACCCGGCGCAGGGCGCGATACAGCTCGATCGGGGGCAGGACGAACGGCGTGGTGAAGCGCTGCGCCAGTACCACCTGGAAGATGTCACCTGCCTCGATAAAGTCCTTGGCACGTAGCACCATCCGGGCATATTTTTCGGGCGCGAGTTGCGCAGTGAATTCCGGACCGTCCGCACCGAGATTTTTCAAGTCCGCAGTTTCTGACAACGGTCCGTCGACAGGCTCGGGACAAACAGCAGCGGACAGACCCCGTTGCGCTTCGTCCAGTCGTTCTTCTGCGGCGGCAATCTTGGCTTCGCCATCGCCATCGGTCTCCGGCCATAGCGGAGCCACCAGAAACAGTTCGTCGGCCAGCCGGTCGAAGATCAGGATCACCGTCGGACGGACAAACAGCATGTCGGGCAGGTTGAGCTCGGATTGCGGGGCGCGCGGCAGTTTTTCGACGAGGCCAATTGTTTCATAGCCAAAATAGCCGACCAGACAGGCCAGCGCGCGGGGCAGTTCTTCCGGCACGTCCATCTGGCAGGCCTTGACCAGATTGCGCAGGGCGGCGAGGCTGTCACCGTCCTCCAGCTTGAATGTATCGCGATTCCGGAGCCAGTTGCGGTTGATCGCGGCTTGTTTGCCGTCAGCACGGAATACCAGATCGGGGGCCAGACCGATGAGGCTGTGCCGCCCGCGCGTCTCTCCCCCCTCGACCGATTCCAGCAGGAAATCGCCCCGACCTTCTTCCATCAGTTTAAGAGCAGCCGACACCGGCGTTTCGGTATCCGCAACCTGGCGGCGCCAGATCAGTGCCGGCTTGCCGCTTTCCAGTGCTGCGCGCGCCGCTTCGATGCCGAAACTGCCCGCCATGAACAGGTCAGTTGCCGCCGAGGAGCTGATTCTTCAGGGCGGAAAGCGCATCCTCGTTGCGTTCCACGCCAACATCCGCCTTCATCGCGTTGATGAACTGGGCGGTATATTCATTGCCGAAAACCTGCTTGAACTGGGCCTTGGTGGCTGTCAGCAGATCTTCCCGCTTGGACGCGTCCCCGCGGTTGAGTTTGTCCAGCACAACCACGAACCACCCCTGATCTCGCGGCGCGGCGAGGGACTTTGCAGTGCCCTGCGCCATGCTGAACATCAGGCTGAGCGGCGGCGGCACCTGTCCCTGCTGGCTTTGCCGGGCAAGGTCGGCGCGGGTCGACGAGATTTTCTGAATGCCGGGCAATTTTACCCCGGCCTCGGCGATCGCTTTGGACAAGGGCGTACCGCCGCTGACCGCTTTGGCGATCTTGTCGGCAACGACCTTGGCTTTTTTCGATCCCTGGTCGAGCATATAGTCCCGGGTCACCAGCTGCTCGATTTGCGCCAGCGGAGGCGGAGCGGCTTCGGTGATGTCGGTCACGTCGACCGCGGCATATTGCTGGCCGGGAATGATCTCTACGATCTGGGGCTCGGAATCGGCTTCAACCGCAAAGGCGATCGGCAAAATTCTTTCCATCTCCGGAATCGGTCGATAATTCTGGTCGTTGGGATTTTGACCATTGGCGAGCAGCGCCGGGGTGGACTCCACTTTCAGGCTTTCCGCTTTGGCGATATCGGCCAAAGTGGCACCGTCAGCAAATTCATCCTCCAGCCGTACCGTCAACTCCGCCATCGCTTCCTCGATCTTGTCGCGAGTCAGTTCGTTGACAATTTCGGGGCGGACCTGTTCCAGCGGACGGGCAGGGATCTTCTTGATATCTTCCACCATTACGATGTGCCAGCCGAGCGCGCTTTGCGCTGGGCCGGCGATGTCGCCCGAACGCACGGAGAAGGCAGCATTGGCGACTGCCTGCGATGCACTATTGGCAAAGTCGGTCTTGCTGACCGAGCCCACTTCGGCAGCGGACAGTCCGACCGACTGCGCAGCTTGCGCAAGCGAAGTGCCGCCCTTGATCTTTGCGGCCAGCGCCTTTGCTGCGGCTTCGGTCGGGACGATCACCTGATTGAGGTTGCGGGTCTCGCTGGCCGTATAGCGGGCCTTGTTCAGATTGTAATAACCCGTGATTTCCTTTTCGGTCGGCTTGATCTTGTCGTTGAACCGGGATTTTTCGAACAGCGCGTAACGGATCGTCCGCCGTTCGGGAATCGTATAGCGCGATGCATTTTTGGCATAAAACGCCTCGACCGCAGCTTTTGCCGGCTTTTGATTTTCGATGAATGCGACCGAAGGAATGGTTGCAATCTGTCCCTGGCGCGATTCAAGCAATAGCGAAGCATAGGGAACGACCAGCTTCTGTGGCACGGCGGCTCCGAATCCGGCGGTCGTCAACAACTGGTCGGCAAGCAGGTTGCGGGTGAAATCGTCGCGCAACTGGGTCTCGTTTATCCCCTGCTGCTGCAGGGCACGCCGGAAGTTTTCTTCGCTGAACTGTCCGTCCGCACCCTGAAAGGCGCCGATATTCGCGATTTCTCCATCCACCAGCCGCTTGCCGGCTGCCATGCCATATTTGGTGCCGAAGGCGGAGATGGCAAAGCTGTTGATCAGCCGTTCGAGGACATCATCGAAACCGCCGCCATTGATATAGGTCTTGAGATCAAGTCCGGTGTTTTCCCGCTGTTCACCGCGAAAGGCATTGTTCACCGACTGGTTGAGTTCCGCCGTGGTCAGTTTGCTGTCGCCAACTTTTGCGGCTGTTCCGGAACCGGTGACTCCGCCGAACGTGCCGCTGCTCGATACATCGGCTGTGGCAAAGGCAACTGCAATCAGTCCAATGAAGCAAAACGTCAGGAAAAGCCCGAGTTTTGAAGAAAAAATACGGCGGAAAAAACTGATCATGAAAGAGAGGTTCCATTACGGGAGTTGGATTTGCGCCTGCTTTAGGCGGCTTGGCTTTGCGGTTCAAGCAAAAGACTGCCGAAGGAAATTGGCAAGCGGAAGGATATTTGTTAGCGGAAGAGGATTGGGAAAATAGAAAAGGCTCAGCGCATCATGGCAAATCGAAAATTTATTGTCGGCAACTGGAAAATGAACGGGTTGCGCGCGCAACTGTCGGATATCGCGGCCATTGCGGCAATCGCAGCCAATCATGATGGCGCTGATGTCGGCATCTGTCCGCCAGCCACATTGATTGCCGCCGCTGTTCAGGCCAATCCCGGCTTTGCTATCGGCGCGCAGGATTGCCATTTTGCCGAAAGCGGCGCACATACCGGCTGCCTGTCCGCGGCGATGCTCAAGGAGGCGGGTGCCACATACTCTATTCTGGGTCACAGCGAGCGCCGTGCCGATCAGCAGGAAGGCGATGCCGAAGTAAAGGCCAAGGCCGAGGCGGTCCATGCGGCTGGCATGGGCGCCATCATCTGTGTGGGTGAAACCGAAGAGGAACGCGATGCCGGTCAGGCCATCGAAATCGTCACGGTGCAACTCTCGCGTTCCTTTCCTGCAGGGGCCAGTGCCGACTGGCTGACGATCGCCTATGAACCGGTTTGGGCAATCGGTACCGGCCGGGTTCCCGAGACCAGTGATGTAGCAGAAATGCACGCTGCGATCCGGACCAAGCTGGGAGAATTGATGGGACAGGGGAGCGACGATGTGCGAATTCTGTATGGCGGTTCGATGAATGGCAGCAATGCAGCAGAATTGCTGGCGGTTCCCAATGTCGACGGTGGACTGGTTGGCGGTGCCAGCTTGACGGCAGCAAAGTTCGGACCGATTATCGAGGCAGCCGCTGCCCGCTGATCTGCGGGAGGACGAGACTTTTCGAAGCGCCAACCTTATCCTGATTTGGAGGGAAAACGCGAATCCGGGCTATTTCTGCGGTCCTCCCGTTCGTCGTTATCCAGTAATGGCTGTTTTCATCGCTTGAACTCGGACCGGCCAATCGCTATGTGCGCTGCACGCCGGAGCGCATGCTCGTCATATTAGTTCGGAAATTCCATGTTTCTTTTTGTCACAGTCCTACAAGCCATAGTTGCCGCCATGCTGGTGGGCGTCATTTTGATGCAGAAATCCGAAGGCGGCGGGCTGGGTGTCGGCGGTTCGCCTTCGGGCATGATGTCCGCGCGCGGTGCGGCGGATCTGCTGACCCGGACGACATCCGTGTTGGCGGTATTGTTCGTGGCATTGTCGATCACCCTGGCGGTGATGGCCGCTGCGGAAGGCAAGGTGGAAACCATCGACCAAAGTCTGCAACGCGATACGAGCGCGCCTGTTTCGGCACCGGCTGACGATGTTCCGCTGGTCGGTGATGATCCGCTCGCGGCAGCTGCAGCGGCGGCGGCGGAAGAGCCTGCGCCGGCAACTGACTCCGTTCCTCTGGACCAATAGGCCCTTACACAAGGCATCAACTGGATTTGGTGGCTGCAATCTAACGGCTTTGCAGACGCGTGCCGGTTGAACGAGCCACCGGCCCTGGTGAATTGCAGGTCAAAATAATATTTATTTCGCTTTTCCGGATTCGTGGGATTGCCATTTGTGGTGATAACGCCTTAAGCCTCTCCTCCCATGGCGCGATATATTTTCATTACCGGCGGTGTGGTTTCCTCTCTTGGCAAAGGTCTGATGGCAGCAAGCCTCGGTGCGCTGCTCCAGGCCCGCGGATATTCCGTGCGGATCCGGAAACTCGACCCCTATCTCAACGTTGATCCGGGCACGATGTCGCCCTATCAGCACGGCGAAGTCTATGTCACCGATGACGGGGCAGAGACCGATCTTGATCTCGGCCATTATGAGCGCTTTACCGGCGTTCCGTCGCTGCAATCCGATAATGTCACGTCAGGCCGAATCTATCAGTCGATCATCACAAAAGAGCGTCGCGGCGACTATCTCGGTGCGACTGTGCAAGTGATTCCGCATGTCACGGACGCGATTCAGGAATTTGCCGAAGACAAGCTTGATGGCATCGATTTCGTTCTTTGCGAAATCGGCGGCACGGTTGGCGATATCGAAAGCCTGCCGTTCATCGAGGCGATTCGGCAATTGCGCAACAAGGTGGGCCGGGACAATGCCATTTCGGTCCATGTCACTCTGGTGCCCTATATCGCCGCCGCCGGCGAGCTGAAAACCAAGCCGACCCAGCACAGCGTCAGGGAACTGACTTCGCTGGGTATCCAGCCGGACATCCTGCTGTGCCGCTGCGAGCATCCGCTGCCCGATACCGAACGCGCCAAGATCGCCCAATTCTGCAATGTCAGCAAGGAATCGGTGATTCCGGCGCTGGATGCGAGCAATATCTACAATGTGCCGCTGCAATATCATCGGGAAGGTCTGGATGACGTGGTACTGGGGGCCTTTGGTATCAAAGACGCGCCGGAGCCGGACTTGTCGCGCTGGTATGATGTCATGGAACGGATCGAGCATCCCGAAGGCGAAGTCATTGTGGGTGTAGTCGGCAAATATGTCGGACTGCAGGATGCCTATAAATCACTTCAGGAGGCGCTGTTTCACGGAGGTCTAGCCAATCGGGTGAAGGTGCAGGTCCGTTGGCTGGATGCGGAGTTGTTCGAAAATGAAGAGGATCTTGCGACGAAGCTCGAGCCGCTTCACGCTATCCTGGTCCCCGGCGGCTTCGGCGAACGGGGCAGTGAAGGCAAGATTGGATCGGTCAAGTTCGCCCGCGAAAATGACATCCCGTTTTTCGGTATCTGCCTGGGCATGCAAATGGCCTGCATCGAGGCGGCCCGCAACATGGCCGGGATCGAGGCAGCGTCGACCACCGAATTTGGCGAAACCGAAGAGCCGGTTGTCGGCCTGATCACCGAATGGATGACCGAGGAGGGGCTGCAAAAACGGGAAGCGGGGGGTGATCTTGGTGGCACCATGCGACTCGGTGCCTATGACGCCGTGTTGCAACAGGGTTCCAAAATCGCCGAGATTTACGGTGGCCGCGAAATCAGCGAACGCCATCGCCATCGCTACGAGGTGAACAAAGGCTATGTGGAGCGGCTGGAAGAAACCGGCCTCATTTTCTCTGGCATGTCACCGGATGGCGAATTGCCGGAAACCGTCGAAAGACCGGATCACAGCTGGTTTGTCGGTGTCCAGTTCCATCCGGAGCTCAAAAGCAAACCCTTTGATCCGCATCCGCTTTTTGCTTCGTTTATCGCTGCCGCTTTGCAGCAAAGCCGCCTCGTTTAACCGTCAAGACCAGTCTAAATTGCTAGTATTGGGCATATGTCGAATCTGTCCAATATATATTGCCAGAAGTGCGTAAGGTCACAGATATGCCGCATCGAGGAGGTACTGGTTGCTTTCGAACAGGGTTGAGGAGCGGACATAGTGAAGGCTGACGAACTGGCAAATATATTGGCTGAGCACAGCCTGTTTGCAGATTGTGACGAAGCCGAACTGGCTGACTTGATATTGCGTGGCCATTTCATGCAATACCAAAAGGGGGATGAACTGATCATGCAAGGTGATCCTGGAAACTCGCTGCTGATTTTACTGTCAGGCAATGCGCGCACCAGCATGATCGCCAGCAATGGCAATGAAGTGGTTCTCGATTATGCGGAAGCCGGGCAGGTGTTGGGCGAAATCGCGTTGCTCGACGGGGGCGAGCGGACCGCCAGTGTGACTGCTATCGAGCCGACCTCTGCGCTGTCGATAACCCGCGCTGCTTTCGAGGAAATTCTGGGCAAGCACAAGAATATGGCACTTCGGCTGCTGAAAGTTATGGCCAAGCGCATCCGGATGGCCAATAGCATGATCGAAGGCGATCGGGCTTATACTTCGGGGCCCCGGCTGGCACGTTATTTACTCAGACTCTCTGTGGCAGGCGCCGACGAAGGGCGATTGAAGCTGGACCTGAGCCAGAGCGAACTTGGCAATTTTGCCGGAATGTCGCGTGAACATATTAATCGGCAGCTGTCGGCCTGGTCGGAAGGCCAGATCGTGGCGGTGGAAAGCGGGAAGGTCCGGATATTGGATCATGCGATGCTGTCCCACATAGCCGAAGCAGATTCTTGACGGCATTTGGCCTTTTGCGACCCGGGCTAAATGTCGTCGAGAGTGACACCATGCGGGTGTCAGGGGCAGCCGGATCCTCATCCGGCTGCCCCATATCATTTTTTTTTTGAAAAAAAGGCAGCCAGATCGCTCTGGCTGCCTCCGGTTTTCGGTTTCAGGACAGGCCTATGCGGCCTTGTCTTCTTTCTTTTTCCGCTTGTCCGCGATCTTGGTGACATTGTCGCCCTTGTTGATGGCGATCGTTTGCGGGCGCATCGCTTCCGGAATTTCGCGGACCAGATCGATGACCAGCAGGCCGTCGGCCAGCGCCGCATTTTCTACGCGAACGAAGTCGGCCAGTTCAAAACGCCGTTCAAAGTTGCGATTGGCGATACCCATATGCAGGAACTGCTTGCCTTCATTGTCCTCGGCTTGCTTGTTGCCGGCGACGAGCAGCAAATTCTGCTGGGCGGTAATTGCGATTTCATCATCCTTGAAACCGGCGACGGCAAGCGTGATCCGATAATGATCTTCGCCGCTGCGTTCGATGTTGAACGGCGGGTAATTCTCGGATTGCTGCCCGCGGGCGTTATTTTCAAGGAGGTCAAACAGCCGATCAAATCCTACGGTTGAGCGGCGGTAGGGGGTAAAGTCTAAACGATTCATGTCTATATCCTCTGCAATTGAGCAATGTAAATCTGGACCCGCACATGCGGCATCCGGTTCGTTGATGTGAAACCCAAATGGCGCTTCACATTGATCAAGATATGATCGAATTGCTGAATTTCAAGAGTCAGAAAAAGCCAGTTTCACAGTAGGTTGAAATATTTTTCTGGCAAAAAAAAACGCCCGGATGCCGCTAAGCACCCGGGCGAAAATGGTGACGAACTAATTCGTCCCCTGTTTTCCCTTCCTATTCAACGCCGCTTGTCCCCCAACATTTGGCGGAACCGGAAAGGATCCCTGAACCATGACCCGTTAATCGAGATGTTTGATTCTGTAACCATGTCTGATCGAATGACATAAATTTGTCATGATAAATTTGGCGGTTTCTATCGATTGGTCAAAACTTGTGTCATATCGGCAACAGCATGTTGGTGCCATGCCACTTGCTTGCCCCGACCAGCGACCGTAAAGGCAGGGAAACCCGATTCAAGGAAGTTTCCGCCAGTCATGCTCCTATCCCGCTACGAATGGGTCATCGCAAAACGCTATTTGCTGCCCGGCAAGGGCGAGGGATTTATCTTCCTCGTCGCCAGCATCAGTCTGGTCGCGGTCATGCTGGGCGTCGCAGCCCTGATCGTGGTGATGAGCGTCATGAACGGTTTCCGCGCGGAACTGTTTGACAAGATTGTCGGCCTCAATGGCCATGCCGTCATCCAGGGCTATGGCGGCCGCCTGCCGGACTGGCGAGAACTGCTCGAGGATACCCGGGAGACAAAGGGGGTGGTCTCGGCATCGCCGTTGATCGAGCAACCGTTGCTCACCACCTTCAACGGCCGGGTCGAAGCGGTGCTGGTCCGGGGTATGCAGGTGCCGGACATATTGCATAATGAAACGCTGGACGGAAAAACCGTCGCGGGTGATTTGGCGCGGCTGGAGCCGGGTGCAGGCCGGATCGGCATCGGCAGCCGGCTGGCGACGACGCTGGGTGCGCAGGTCGGGAGCCGGATCACGATCATCAATCCGCAAGGGCGTTCTACCCCCTTCGGCACGGTCCCCCGCGAGATCGCCTATGACGTGGCCGCGATATTCGAAGTCGGCGTCTATGACTATGACAAAGCCTTTGTAATCATGCCGATGGAAGACGCGCAGACATTGTTGCTGCTTGGTGACCAGATCGGGATGATCGAAATCAAGACCAACGATGCGGACAATGTCGGTCAGATTATCGCGCCGCTGCTGCCGAAGGTAGCGGATCGCGGCGTGATCACGGACTGGCAGACGATGAATGCGTCGCTGTTTGAAACGCTGCAGGTCGAGCGGGTGGTGATGTTTGTTATTCTGTCGATCATCATCCTGGTTGCGGTGTTCAATATATTGTCGTCGCTGATCATGCTGGTCCGGGCCAAAACCCGCGATATCGCGATCCTGCGCACGATGGGGGCTTCGCGGGCTTCGCTGCTCAGGATATTTGTGACTGTCGGCACGGCCATCGGAATGCTGGGGATCGCCGCAGGTATCGTCCTGGGCCTGATCGCCATATATTTTCGCCAGAATATCGTCAATTTCGTCCAGATCATAACCGGACAAAATTTGTGGGATCCGTCAATACGCTTCCTGACAGAACTGCCGGCGCGCACCGATCCGATGGAGGTGGTCGGCATCGCCGGGCTGGCGCTGCTGTTCAGTTTTCTTGCGACCCTTTATCCTGCCTACAAGGCCGCCAGTACCGATCCGGTCCAGGTGCTTCGCTATGAGTGAACCTATGATCGGGAAAACTGTCGAACTGCGCGGCGTGAAGCGAAGCTTTGTGCAAGGGGATGTTGTGATCGAGGTGCTGCGCGGCGTCGATCTGGACATCAATACGAATGAAATCGTTGCGCTGCTCGGGCCCTCGGGTTCGGGAAAGTCCACGCTGTTGCAGGCGGTCGGTTTGCTCGAGGGCGGGTTTGAGGGATCGATCAAGCTGGCGGGAGAGGAAACGGCACAATTGTCGGCCAGCGGTCATACCCGGATCCGGCGCGATCTGCTGGGATTTGTCTATCAGTTCCACCATCTACTGCCCGATTTTTCCGCACTGGAAAATGTCGTCATGCCACAGCTGATTTCGGGTGTGAGCCAAAAGGACGCCGAAGAGAGAGCGGAATCGCTCTTGCAGAGCCTCGGCCTCGGTGAGCGCCTCAATCACAAGCCGAGCAAATTGTCCGGCGGGGAGCAACAGCGCGTTGCGGTTGCGCGCGCGCTGGCCAATGCGCCAAAGCTGGTTCTCGCCGATGAGCCGACCGGCAATCTGGACGAAGCGACCGCCGATCTGGTGCTTGCAGAATTTATCGGGCTGGTGCGGCAGGAGGGCAGCTCTGCCCTGATCGCGACCCATAACGAACGGCTGGCCGCCAAAATGGATCGAGTCGTCCGGCTCCACGAGGGCGTATTATCCTAGGTTTTTCAGTTTGAAACCAGAATGGCTTTGACTTTTCCCGTGCAACTATCAATCTGTGCGCCAAACAAGACCTAACAAAATCAATATTGCGGGGCGCATATGAAGGTAACAGAATTTCAGGTGAAGCAAGCGGACGGTTCTCTGCAGGACCTTTCTGCTCACAAGGGCAAAATATTACTGATCGTAAACACCGCATCAAAATGCGGGTTTACCCCGCAATATGAAGGCCTGGAAAAACTGTATCAGGAATATGGAGACAAGGGGCTCGAAATACTGGCTTTTCCCTGCAATCAGTTCGGCAATCAGGAACCGGGTGATGCCGACGAAATCCGCAACTTCTGCTCGCTCAACTATGATGTAAGCTTTCCGTTGATGGCCAAGGTCGAGGTCAATGGCAATAGTGCGGATCCGCTCTGGAAATATCTCAAATCCGAAAAATCGGGCCTTCTGGGGTCGAGGATCAAATGGAATTTCACCAAATTTCTGGTCGACCGCGAAGGCAATGTCGTCGGCCGTTTTGGCCCTGCCGTGAAACCGGAGCAGCTGAAAAACGAAATTGAGGCGCTGCTTTAGCCGCACGGATCCGGAGCGGTTTACGCTCCCGACAAATTGCCTGTGGACAAATGGTCGATAGTTCGGATTTCTGCCACTGTAGGCATAGGCAAAGCCCGATCTCCGCGCTAGGCTAGCGCTATGGCCCAGACAGCTTTCGTCCATCTTCGCACCTTTTCGGCCTATACGATTCTGGATGGTGCCATGGAGCCTGCAGCGATCGGGATCGCGGCCAAGGAGCGTGGCTTTCCGGCGGTCGCGCTTTGCGACCGGATCGGCCTGTTTGCTTCCATGGCCTTTGACGACGGCTGCCGGGCCCAAGGCGTACAGCCCATCACCGGCTGTTTTCTCCGCGTGGCGCGTCCGGGAAGCGCCGATCCGTCGAAGCCGGCTCTCGATTGGCTCGCGCTCTATGCACAGGACGCCGAGGGTTATGAAAATCTCTGCAAGCTGGTTTCCGCGTCCCATCTTGACCGGCCCAGTGAGCTGGACGCGCATGTCGGGATGGATTTTCTGGGCCGGCACAGCGCCGGCCTGATCGCCCTGACCGGCGGCGGAGAAGGAGCGCTGGCGCGCCTGATCGCGGAAGAACAGCAAGGCGAGGCGGAAGCCTACCTGTCGTTGTTGCAGCAATATTTCCCGGGACGTCTCTATATAGAACTGTCGCGTCGCGAAGACCCGGTCGAAATGGCGGCCGAAGCCGGCCTGATCGCGCTGGCCATGGATCGGGGCATTCCTCTGGTCGCGACCAACCCCAGCTGTTTCTCCGAGCCCGATTTTCACGAAGCGCATGACGCGATGAAATGTATCGCGCAATCCGCCTATGTCGAAAATGACGATCGCGAGAAGCCGTCCAAACATCTGTGGATGAAAAGCGCGCTGGTGATGGAAGACCTGTTTTCCGATATTCCGGAGGCGCTCCAGAATAGTCTGGTCGTGGCGCAACGATGCGCATTTTCACCGCCCAAAAGGGATCCGATCCTGCCCAGCCTCGCTGGCGATCTGGCGGGGGAGATCGAGCAGCTGCGGCGGGACTCGACCGCGGGGCTCGAACGGCGGCTGGCGTTGCTCGATATTGTCGACGAGGAAGAGCGGAAAATCTATTTCGACCGTCTGGCGTTCGAACTTGACGTTATCGTCAGCATGGGATTTCCCGGCTATTTCCTGATCGTCGCCGACTTTATCAAATGGGCGAAGGACCATGATATCCCTGTCGGGCCGGGCCGTGGTTCGGGCGCCGGTTCGGTCGTCGCCTGGGCTTTGACCATCACCGATCTGGATCCGATCAAGCTGGGTCTGCTGTTCGAGCGGTTCCTCAATCCCGAGCGTGTTTCGATGCCGGATTTCGACATCGATTTCTGTGAAACCCGCCGCGGCGAAGTCATCCGTTATGTACAGGAAAAATATGGCAACCGGCAGGTCGCTCAGATCATTACCTTCGGGAAATTGAAAGCGCGCGCGGTGCTGCGCGACGTCGGGCGGGTTTTGCAAATGCCTTACGGGCAAGTCGACCGGCTGACCAAATTGGTACCCAATCATCCGACCGATCCGTGGGATTTGAAACGATCGCTCAACGGCATTTCCGAACTGGCGCAGGAATATAAACAGGCGGACGTAAAGCGGCTGTTCGACCTGGCGATGAAACTGGAAGGCCTGCCCCGCCACAGCTCGACCCATGCCGCCGGTGTCGTGATCGGCGACCGGCCGCTCGATCAGCTGGTGCCGCTTTATCGCGATCCGCGGTCGGATTTACCGGTTACCCAGTTTGACATGAAATTTGTCGAAAAAGCCGGACTGGTAAAGTTCGACTTTCTCGGCCTGAAGACGCTGTCGGTTCTGAAGAAAGCGGTCGAGTTGCTCGCCGAACGCGGCATCGATGTCGATCTCGATGCGCTGAGCTGGGAAGACGAGAAGGTTTTCGAACTGCTGCAGCGTGGTGAAACGGTCGGCGTGTTCCAGCTCGAATCGGAAGGCATGCGGCGTACGCTGGCGGCAGTAAAACCGACCAATTTCGGCGATATTATCGCGCTGGTATCGCTCTACCGGCCCGGCCCGATGGATAATATTCCGCTGTTCGGAGACCGCAAGAACGGCCGCGCCGAACTCGCCTATCCGCATCCGCTGCTCGAAGATATCCTGAAAGAAACCTACGGAATTTTCGTCTATCAGGAACAGGTAATGCAGGCGGCACAGATCATTGCCGGCTATTCGCTTGGCGAAGCAGATTTGCTGCGCCGCGCCATGGGCAAGAAAATCCAGGCCGAAATGGATGCCCAGCGCAGCATTTTTGTGAAAGGCGCAGCCAAAAATGGCCTGAACAGCGAGCAGGCGAACGAGCTGTTCGACTTGATCGACAAGTTCGCAGGCTATGGCTTCAACAAGAGTCACGCTGCGGCCTATGCGCTGCTCGCCTATCAGACCGCTTGGCTGAAGGCGCATTATCCACACGAATTTTATGCGGCATCGATGTGCTTTGACATGCACCAGTCCGACAAGCTCAGTATATTTGTCGACGACATGAAGCGGCTGGGTGTCACCGTCCTGCAGCCCGCGATCAATAAGAGCCGGCCCAATTTCTCGGTCGAGGAGCAGCCCGACGCGCTGCTTGCGGTCCGCTATGCTCTCGCGGGTCTGAAAAATGTGGGCGAGAAAGCGATGCAATCGGTTGTGGCTGAACGCGCCGAAAATGGCCCTTTCTCCTCCATAGAAGATTTTGCCAACCGGATCGATCCGCACGGTCTGAACAAGAGACAGCTGGAAAGCCTGGCGTCGGCCGGCGCGTTTGACCAGCTGGAACCCAATCGCGCGGCGATCCACGATGGCGCGGACATGATTCTGTCGGTCGCCAACAGCGCCGCCGATGCGCGGGAAAGCGGGCAGGGCGGTCTGTTCGGGGAAGGCAGCGCCGGCGGCGAAATGCAGGCGATCCGATTGCCGGAAAACAGCAACTGGTCACTGGGCGAAATCATGATCCATGAACGCGACGCCTTTGGTTTCTATTTTTCCGCCCATCCGGTTTCCCAGTTTCAGGCTGTGACTGCATCGCTGGGTGCGCTGACCCACGCGGCGCTGTGCAGCGAAGGTCCGATCGGGGAAGGGGTCCGCAAGCCGGCGGTGATGGCGGCTTTGATCGAAAAAGTCCGTTGGCGCGACAGCCGCAGGGGAAACCGCTTCGCGCTTGCCGATCTCTCCGACAGCAGCGGGCAATTTTCCGCAAGCTGTTTTGACGAGGACCAGTGCAAGATCCTGGAGGAGCTTGCAAATCACGGTGGTTGTGCATTGCTCAATGTCGAGCTGGACCAGCGATCTGATGACGAGAGCCCGCGAGTTGCTATCCGGCGGGCGCAGCCGCTCGAGGGGCTGGAAAAAACGACCCGCACACGGATGGAGCTCGAGGTTCATGATATTGCGGGACTGCATGAGCTCACAAACCTGGTGGCGCCGCTGGTCGGTGGCCAGAGCGAACTGGTGGCGATCATGGCCGGTCCCGATGATGATCCGGTCAGGGTCTGTCTCGGCCGGTCTTTCCGTTTCGATGCAGAAACGGTGGAGTTGCTGGAACGGGTAAATGGCGTCTCCGGCGTCCGGTTGGGGCCGGCGCGACCGATGCGGGTGGCAAAACCCAAATTAAGGCTTGTCAGCTAGGCCGAAACAAACCAGAAACCGGCCAAATACTAATTGTTTGGAGAGAATATATGGCCGGTGCAATGCAAGCGACTTCGCTCAAGATCACCAATCTGATCGATCATGCCGCCCGCGAGCATGGTGTACGCGAGATAGTCAGCTATTGGGCAGACGGGACGATCTCGCGCAGCAACTGGGCCGAAATTGGTATCGAATCGCGGAAATTCTCCCAGGCAATGCAGCGTCTCGGTATGCAAAAGGGCGACCGGATCGCCACCATCGCAATGAACCATGCGCACCATTTGATCAGCTGGTACGGGTCGGCTGGCATCGGCGGCGTCCTGCATACCGTCAATCCACGCCTGTTCGAGGAACAGCTGGTCTATATCCTTAATCATGCCGAAGACCGTGTGCTGCTGTTCGACAAGATGTTCACGCCGATCATCGAGATGCTCAAGCCGCAGCTGAAGACGGTAGAACATTATATCCAGTTTGACGGCGAAAAAAGCGACTATCCGACTTTTCGGGAGTTGGTCGATGCCGAAGACGGTGATTTTGATTGGGTCGAAGTCGACGAGAATGATCCCTGCGGCCTGTGCTACACGAGCGGCACTACCGGCAATCCGAAAGGCGTACTCTACGAACATCGCTCCAACGTCATTCACGCCATCACCGAGGTGCAGCCCGATGTGATGGATCTGGCGACACGTTCGGTGATGCTGCCGGTGGTACCGATGTTCCATGCCAATGCCTGGGGATTGCCGTTTGCCTGTGCTGCAGTTGGCGCAAAAATGGTTTTCTCGGCGAGCAACGAAGCGCAGGTCTTGTGGAAACTGATTCGCGAAGAAGATGTTACCCACAGTGCGGGCGTGCCAACGGTCTGGCTTTCGATGTTTGCCGATATGGACGCCAATGGCGGTGATTACGGCGCACTGGGCGTGGTGGTGATCGGTGGTTCCGCCTGCCCCCGTTCGATGATCGAACGCCTTATGAAAAACGGCATCCGCGTCGCCCATGCTTGGGGCATGACAGAGACGTCACCAATCGGCACAACCGGCGCGCTGCCAGCGAACTGGGATGACCTCAATTTTGATCAGCAGGTCGACATTATCTGCAAACAGGGGCGCCCGCCTTTTGGTGTGGAGCTGCGCGTGATAGACGAGGACGGCAATATCGCGCCGCGCGATGGCCGGACCAGCGGTACGCTGGAAATCCGCGGGCCCTGGATCATCAAACGTTATTATCGTGCCGATGAAGATGCGGTGGAGGATGACGGCTGGTTCGATACCGGCGATGTCGCCGTGCTGCACCCCGACGGCACGATGCAGATCACCGACCGGGCGAAGGATGTGATCAAGTCCGGCGGCGAATGGATCAGCTCAATCGAACTGGAAAATGCTGCCGTCGGCTGCCCTGGCGTTGCCGAAGCGGCGGCGGTTGGTGTCTATCACCCAAAATGGGACGAACGGCCCTTACTGCTGGTCGTCCGCAAGCCGGGCAGCGATATTTCCGAAGCCGACGTGATTGGCTATCTCGGCGACAAGGTCGCGAAATGGTGGCTGCCGGATGAGGTGAAATTTGTCGATGAACTGCCGCACACCGCGACCGGCAAGATCCTGAAGCGTGCTTTGCGCGACGAATATAAGGAATATCAGCTGAAAAGCCTGGCTGACGCCTAGAACATTTCGAGCTGGCTGCCCCGGATCAGAGGGCGCCGGAACAGATCTGTTCTGAGCTTCAGCTTGGATTTTTTCATTCCCGCCTTGCGCGCCGCTATGTTCAGCCGGGTACGGATAAGCTCGGCCCATGGTCCCTGACCGCGCATCCGGCTGTGGAATTGCGGGTCATTGCGCCGGCCACCGCGCATTTGTCGGATTATGCTCATCACTTTCGCCTTGCGTTCGGGATAGTGGCTTTCCAGCCATTGCTCGAACAGGGGCGCAACCTCGTGCGGCAGTCGCATGGGAATGAAGGAGATGCTCCGGGCTCCGCGCGCCGCCGCCGCCGCAACGATTGCTTCGATCTCGTGATCGGTGATGCCGGGTACGACCGGGGCGATATTGACGTGCGCATGGATGCCTGCCTGACTTAACATCCTTACCGCTTCCAGACGCCGGGCGGGTGCTGGTGCCCTGGGTTCCAGCAGTCGCGCGGTCTTTGGGTCGAGCGAGGTGACCGAGATGGCGACGGCGGTCAGATTAAGCTCCGCTAGTGATGCCAGCACATCGATATCTTCCAGGACCCGATTGGATTTGGTGGTGATGACGACCGGGTGTCGTGTTTCCAGCATCACTTCCAGTATCTGGCGCGTGATCCGGTAGGTTTTCTCGATCGGCTGATAGGGATCGGTATTGGTGCCGATGGCGAGGCTCGCGGGCTGGTAATTGGGCTTGGCAAATGTCTGACGGAGCAGGTCGGCGGCATTGGGCTTGGCGAACAGCTTGCTTTCGAAATCCAGACCCGGAGAAAGATCATGATAGGCATGGGTCGGCCTTGCATAGCAATAGATGCAGCCGTGTTCGCAGCCGCGATAGGCGTTGATCGATCGATCGAATGGCAGGTCGGGAGACGAATTATAGTTTATGATCGATTTGGGAAATTCGATCGTGACTTCGGTCCGCAGCTTGGCGGCATCGTCGATGCGATCCCGTTCGTCCAGCCAGTCGCCGTCGATCTCGCGGTCGTGCAGATTGAACCGTTGCGGCACGGCATTTGATGGAGCACCCCGGCCGTTGCGAGCTCGGGGATATAGGTTGCTTTTGGAACGCATTTGTTCTTCATACAATGAGAACATAAAAAGAACAAACAGATTGAATCGCTATTTTTCAAGCAGCCTGGGGATCAGCTCGACGAAGTTGCAAGGGCGGTGACGGCTGTCCAGCTGGGTGTCCAAGATGCCGTCCCAACCGTCTTTTACCGCACCGTTGGAGCCGGGCAGCGCGAATATATAGGTGCCGCGCGCAACCACGGCGCAGGCGCGCGATTGCACCGTTGAAGTACCGATGTTGGCGATGCTGAGATAGCGGAACAGTTCGCCGAAACCGGGTATGTCCTTGTCCTTGACGGCGTTCAGCGCTTCCGGCGTGATGTCGCGACCGGTGAGACCGGTGCCGCCCGTGGTGATGATCACATCCACCTGCTCGTCGTCGATCCACTGATGGAGTTGCGCGACCAGAACGGATTTGTCGTCTCTGAGCAAATTGCGAAACAGTAGTTTATGGCCTTTCTGCGCAATCCGTTCGGCCAGAATGTCACCCGAGGTGTCCTCCTTGGGGCTGCGCGTGTCGGAAACCGTCAACAGCGCAATATTGATCGGTTTGAAGGTTCGGCTCTCGTCAATGGGCATGATCGCTCTCCGCTTTGTCGCGATGCTGAGAATAGCTCAGCTTTCGGTGCTTTTCCAAGTCATAAAGAATAGGGGTTTTCGTGGGTTAACTATCGGTCTAATCGCAATAGTCAATGTCGAACGTCCCGGATCTTACTGCGATAATATTGGGCCTCATCCTCGCGGCCTGGCTCGGCGCGGCTGTCTGGGCAATTTGGACGGGTCTGGCCATGAAGAGCAAGGCGGAAACCGTCTTGCGGCAATCCGGAAGGCTGGGCCGGCTGCTGGAAACCTCTCCCGCCTTGCCGCTGCTGGTGCGATCCGACGGAAAGCTCGAGGCATCGCAGCGCCTGATGCACTGGCTTGGTTTCGACCATCTCCCCGCGCATATATCGGAACTGCACGAGGAAACCCGCGGCATGATCCAATCGGATCTGGACGCGCTGATGCAGGATGTCACCCTGGCGCAGAAAACCGGAAGCAGTTTTGTCCGCGCGATAAAGGTCGGTGGTTCAGACAAGGCGCTGCTGATCCGCGGCGGTCTGGCGGACCAGAAAATCGCACCGAACGGCAGCGCGCTATTGTGGGTCTTCGACGCCACCGACAGTGAAGGGCAGATCGCGAGATTGCGGGATGAAAACGAAGCCGCACGGGCTGCTTTTGACGCGCTTTCCGCATTGATCGAAGCGGCACCGGTGCCGATGTGGCACCGTTCTCCGGATCTGCGCCTGACATTGGTCAATAGCGCTTATGTTGCCGCCGTCGATGCCGAAAACGGCGAACAGGTGATTGCCGATGGTATCGAGCTGGTGGAAACGATCGACGGCTTCAGTCCGGTCGATGCCGCAGCCAGGGCAAGGGAGAAAGGCGAGCCCTTCGAGCGGGTTGTTGCGACCACAGTTGGCGGCGAACGGCGGATGACCCAAGTGGTCGATGTCCCGCTGGGCAAGTCCGGCATTGCCGGCTATGCCATCGACATTCAGGAACTGGAAGACGCGCGTCGGGAACAACGCCGGTTTGCGGAATCGCAGCGCGACATGCTCGACAGGATTTCCGCCGGGGTTGCCCAGTTCGACTCCGACAAATCGCTGAAATTCTGCAATCTTCCCTTCCAGCGGATTTTTTCCCTGCGGCAGCAATGGATTGCGGAGCGACCCGAATTTCCGCGCGTTCTCGACCGGATGCGCGAGATGAATCGCCTCCCGGAAGTTCGCGATTTTCCGGAATGGCGCGAAGAACGTACCGCCTGGTTCCAGGCCACCAAGGCAAGCGAGGAGAATTGGCTGCTGGCCGACGGAACCCATCTGAGAGTGCTGGCCAATCCGACACCGGATGGCGGTCTGCTGGTGATATTCGAAGATCGAACGGAACAGGTGCAACTGGCAAGCGCGCGCGACACCCTGCTCAGGGTCCGGACTGCGACGTTCGACAATCTGTTCGAGTCGCTCGCGGTTTTTGCCGCCGATGGCAAATTAAATATCTGGAACCACCAGTTTGCGGATAATTGGGGGCTAGAAGAATCGGATCTCGGCAAGCACCCGAGGGTGGATTCGCTGATGCAGAAAATGGCCGGTCAGCTGAAACAGCCCGCCCGTATTTCCGAGGTTCGCGAAATGGTGCGCAGCGCGACGACAGAACGCGAACAGAAGGGCGGACGGCTCAACTTTGCTGACGGACGGCGGTATGAATTTGCGGCCATTCCGTTGCCCGATGGCAATGCATTGTTCACGATGCTCGATATTTCGGACAGCTACCGCATTGAGCAGGCGCTGCGCGAGCGCAACGAGGCGCTGGTCGAAGCGGACTCGATCAAGGGCCGGTTCCTGTCCAACATGAGCTACGAGTTCCGGACGCCGCTCACCTCGATCGGTGGCTTTGCCGAGCTGCTGGATCAGGGCATTGCCGGGCCGTTGACCGACCGTGGTCACGAATATGTGCGCGCCATCCTGCAGTCGGTCAAACGGTTGGGCAACCAGATCGAGAATGTCCTCGACCTCAGCCAGAGCGAGGCCGGCGCGCTACCGATTGCCAAGGACAAGGTCAATCTGAACAAGATGATCGAGGATATTGCCGGGCATTTTGCGGATGAAGCCAAGGAAAAGTCGATCGGTGTAGAACTGCAGCTGGACGAGAAGCTGGGATCTGCCATGGCAGACAAGAAACGCCTGAGCCAGGCGATCTCCCAGATTGTCGACAATGCGATCAAATATACCGGCGAAGGCGGACGGGTGCTGATTCATGGATCGGGAAATATGAAGCAGGCCTTGATCCATATTTCGGACGACGGTCCGGGAATGACCGCCGGCGAGCAGTCCAAGGTGTTCGACAGTTTCGCCCGTTCGCGGGATCGGAAGGCCAATGAAAAGTCCGGTGGCCTTGGCCTGCCGCTGGCGCGTCAGCTGGTCCGCGCCCATGGCGGTGATCTCACGCTGACGTCCGAACCCGGTCAGGGCACACTCGTTACCCTGCATCTGCCCAGGCAATGAGTGACATGTTGATTCTGGAAGATGTGGAGGCAACCCTGGCCGTCGGGCGCAATTTGGGCGCGATATTGCGCGCAGGCGACAAAATCGCGCTGACGGGGACGCTCGGAGCCGGGAAGACAACCCTGGCGAGAGGCATATTGGCAGGACTGGACTATAACGGCGAAGTGCCCAGCCCGACATTCGCGATCGTCCAGCCCTACGAGCCGCCGGAAACCCGGATCCCGGTTGCCCATGTCGACCTGTACCGGATCGAGGATCCGGAGGAAATTCCCGAACTCGGTCTGGAAGACATGCTGATCGACGGAGCGATGATCGTCGAATGGCCGGACCGGATGCCAGACAGCTTCTGGATGGACGCACTCCGGATGACGATTGAAATAACCGGCGAAGGCAATCGCCGGTTGACTTGGCACGCGGGGAGCGCTTGGAATGACCGATGGCCACTGACATGAAACCACCCGCAAAGGCGGCAGAATTTTTAGACCAGCACGGGTGGGGAGACGCCGAAATGTCGGCGGTTGCGGGTGACGCCTCTTTCCGCCGCTATTTTCGTGTCCGGGACGGCGATCGCCGGGCTATCCTGATGGATGCGCCGCCGCCGCACGAAGATCCGCGACCCTTTATCAATATCGCCGAATATCTGAAGAAATCAGGCTTCGCTGCACCCGCGATTTTCGCGCGCGATCTGGAGCACGGCCTGGTTTTGCTGGAGGATTTCGGCGATCAGCGGATGCGCGAACATCTCGACCACCATCCCGAGGACGAGGATATCATCTATTGCCAGGCGATCGATCTGCTGCGCAACCTGCACAAGGCGCCGGCAGCCACGATCGCCGCCTATGACGAAGCGCAATATCTGCGGGAAGCGAATCTGCTGACCGAATGGTATTGTCCGGCACAGCAACTGGAGGTCGATGCCGAAGGTTTTGATGCGATCTGGCGCACGATTTTGAGACCGGTCATCGCCGCACAAAATCCGCCTGTTACCGTGATGCGGGATTATCATGCCGAGAATATCATGCTGCTCGAAGACGGGGGCTTCGGGCTGCTAGATTTCCAGGACGCGCTGGTCGGTCATCCCGCCTATGATCTGGTGTCGATGCTGCAGGATGCGCGCCGTGATGTATCGGACGACCTCGAGCAGCGGATGCTGGATTATTATCTCGCCGGCCACGATGATGCGGCTGCCGAAATATTCCGCGGTCACTATGCCATATTGGGGGCGCAGCGAAACACCAAGATCATCGGTATATTCACTCGTCTTTCTGAACGGGACGGCAAGCAGCGCTATCTCGATTTCCTGCCCCGGATGTGGCGTCTGCTGGAAAAGGACCTGCAGCATCCGGCGCTCGCACCAATGACGAAATGGTTCGAGCGGAACATTCCCGCCGAGGTGCGCGGCCGGCCAATACCGGCAGCAAAGGCCGCTCGATGACAAGAGTACAAACCGCGATGATCATGGCGGCGGGACTGGGTAATCGCATGCGTCCGCTGACCGATACCCGGCCGAAACCGCTGGTCGAGGTTGCCGGCAAGGCGATGATCGACCATTGCTTCGACAAGCTTGCCGAAGCGGAAATAGCCAAGGCAGTCGTTAACGTGCATTATATGGCAGACATGCTGGAAGAACATCTTGCCGCCTTGTCCTATCCGATTGCAATCCGCGTTTCCGACGAGCGGGCCCAACTGATGGAAACCGGCGGCGGCCTGGTGCAGGCCGAGCCGCTGATCCGGGAAGACAATTTCTTCTGCATCAACAGCGACAATCTTTGGACCGACGGACCGACCAACAGCCTCCTGCAATTGGCCGAGGCGTGGGACGAGGACCGGATGGATGCATTGCTGTTGCTGGTACCGCGAATCACCGCCCATAATTACAGGGGTTCGGGAGACTTCCATCTGGATGACGAGAAGCGGATTTCGCGCAAACTTCCGGATCAACCGGCGCCGCTGATCTATTCCGGTATCCAGCTGCTCTCCAAGCGGCTGCTGCGCGATCCGCCTGCCGGTCCCTTTTCAACCAATATCCTTTGGGAAAGGGCGATTGGCGATGGGCGGCTGTTTGGCGCGATTCACCGCGGCGAATGGTTCGAGGTCGGCACGCCCGAAGCGATCGCGCCGACAGAAGCCGCGCTGGCGGATGTCTGACCGCCGCCGGCCATCCATTTACAATATTGCCGCGCATGGCGGCTTTGCCGATGCGCTGGCGCAGGGACTGATCGACCGCTTTGCCAAGGATGTTTTCGGGCTGGCCCGCGGTCTGGTCATCTTGCCCAACAACCGCGCCCAGCGCGCGCTCCAGGAAGCCTTTGTCCGGCTGAGCGAAGACGGGCTGCTGCTGCCGCAAATGGCGGTGATCGGCGATCTCGATCTGGATGAGTCGATCGGCGTCGCGCTGGATTCCGGCGAGCTGGCGCTGGACATTCCACCTGCGGTTGACCCGATGGACCGGCTGCTCACCTTGGCGCAGCTGATCCAGAAGGAAATCCGCCTGCGCGACGATGCGATATTGGCCAAGGATGCGCTGCGGCTGGCCCGCGAGTTCGCCCGGACGCTCGACCAGCTCAATATCGAGGAAATTTCGCTCGCCGACCTGATGAAGACGGAGCCGGAGAGTCTAGACCTGTCCAGTCACTGGCAGGATTCCTACCGCTTCTTCCTGATCATCGCGGACAAATGGCAAAAGCAGCTGGAGAAATGGCAGCGGGTGGACCAGGCGGTGCGCCGCAATGCCCTGTTCGACCATATTGCGCAAAGCTGGAAGGCGTCGCCGCCCGCGCATTTCGTGGTCGCCGCCGGTATCACAACCTCCGCGCCCGCCATCGCCCGCTTTCTGGAAACCATATCCTTCATGCCTGCCGGCATGGTGGTCCTGCCCGATCTCGACCTGATCATGCCCGACGAGGAATGGGACCTGCTGGGCCCGTTCAAACCCAATCCGGAAACCGGCCATGCCGCGCGCGCGCAGGAAACCCATCCGCAATATCATATGAAATTGCTGCTCGACCGGATGTCGATTGCGCGCGCCGAGGTGATGCGCTGGCCGCGCACCGGCGAGAGCGGCGCCGCGGCCAAGCGCAGTCGCGCCCTGAGCAACGCCTTTGCGATCCCGAAACTGACCGCGCGCTGGCAGACCCTGGAAAGCCAGGAACGCAGTCTGGCCGGCGTGCAGACGGTAGAGGCGAGCAACAGCGCCGAGGAAGCCCAAATCATCGCCCTGCTGGCGCGCGAGGCGCTCGAAGATCCTGACCAGCGAGTCGCGATCGTCACCCCCGACCGCTCGCTGGCGACGCGGATATCGGCCCATCTGAAACGCTGGGACATCCAGGTCGACGACACCGCCGGCCAGCCGCTGGCGAAGCTGCCGGAAGGCGTGTTTTTCCTCAATTTGCTGGCCGCGGTTGCCGACGGCTTCCCGCCAGCCGAATTTCTCGCTTTGCTCAAGCATCCGCTGGTGCAGCGCGGGGAAGGGCGCGTGCAATGGCTCGACCAGGTCCGCAAGCTCGACCTCCTGCTCCGCGGCCCGCGCCCGGCGCCGGGTCTGGCGGGTATCGAAGCGCTGTTAAAGGCGGACAATTACCGGACGAAGGAGCTGCGGGATGCGATCATGCCCTGGTGGCAGTCGCTGCGCGCCCTGTTCGCCGGCACCGACAATCTGTTCGCGCCGCCGCTCGACTGGTCCCGGGTGCTTGACCAGCTGCGCCAGCTCGCCGATACGCTGACCGACGGCGCCATCTGGGCCGGGCCGGGGGGGCGCGAGCTGGCGGATCTGCTGACCAAGCTGGAGATTCGCGCCGAGATGGGCCCGGTCCGCATCGCGGGCAACGAGCTGGCCGGCTATTTCGAGACGCTGATGGCCGAGATATCGGTGCGCCCGCCTTATGGCGGCCATCCCCGTATCGCGCTCTACGGCTTGCTCGAAGCGCGGCTGCAGCAAGCCGGGCTGGTGATCTGCTGCGGCCTCAACGAGGGTAGCTGGCCGCAGGCGATCACCCCCGATCCCTGGCTGGCACCGATGATCCGTAAGTCGCTCGGCCTGCCGGCGCAGGAACGGCAGATCGGCCTGTCCGCCCATGATCTGGTCGGCGCCATGGGGGCAAAGCGGGTGATTCTCTCGCGCGCCCGCCGCGACGATTCCGGCCCCGCGATCGCCTCGCGCTTTTTGCTCCGGCTGAAAGGCATGTGCGGCGACAATTTGAAGGAACATCCTGCCGTTCGCATATGGACATCCGCGATCGACCGGCCGCAAACGGAAGCCTTGCCCTATGCCCGCCCCGCCCCGATGCCGAGCGCGGAGCAGCGCCATATCCCGATTTCGGTGACCCAGGTCGACCGGCTAATCGCCGATCCTTATGCCTTTTACGCCAGCAAGATCATGGGCTTTGCCTCGCTCGACAGCATCGACGCGGATCCGAGCGCGGCCTGGCGCGGGACGATCATTCACGACATTCTCGACCAGTGGGCGAAGCAGGACGATTATGCACCGGCGGCGCTGCGCGAGCGGGCACAGGCCTTTCTGGAGGATCCCGGCCTGCATCCGCTGATGCGCAGCCTGTGGGCGCCGCGGCTGCTGGAGGGGCTGGACTGGATCGCGGAAACCGTTGCCGAAAACCGCAAGGCGGGCCGCGAACCGCTGGCTTCGGAAATTTACGGCAAGGCCGGGATTGCCGGCGTCGACCTGTCCGGCATCGCCGATCGCATCGACCGGATGCCCGATGGCGGACTGGCGATCGTCGACTACAAGACCGGCGGCGCGCCCAGCAACCGGGCGGTGATCGAGGGCTTTAATCTGCAGCTGGGACTGCTGGCAGCGCTGGCCGAACTGGGCGGATTCCCGGATGTTGAAGGCGAGGCAGTGGCCTTCGAATATTGGTCGCTGGCGAAAAAGGGCGGCACCGACAGTTTCGGCCATGTCCGCTCTCCCACCCAGGGGCGTGCCGACAATGTTATCGCTGCGGATGCGATGGTCGACCATGCCGTAGCCCGGTTCAACAAGGCGGCCGACCAATATCTTAAGGGAACCGAGCCGATGACGGCCAAGCTGCATCCGGAATATGCCCGCTATGCCGACTATGACCAGCTGATGCGGCTCGAAGAATGGTACGGGCGCGCCCCGGCGACAAAGGCGGATCATGAGTAGCGGCAAGCCGAAAATTTTCCCGCTCAAGGACCGGCAGATCGACGCCGTCGAGCCGGAGAGCCATATCTGGCTCAGTGCTTCTGCCGGGACCGGAAAGACACAGGTCCTGACCGCGCGTGTGTTTCGTCTGCTGCTGACCGAACGAGTCGATCCCGAGCATATTCTCTGCCTCACCTTCACCAAGGCCGGTGCCGCCGAAATGGCGGAACGGATCAATCGCCAGCTGGCCGCCTGGGTGCGGATGGACGATACCGGTCTCGCCAGCGATCTGGCTGCCATCGGCGCGTCTACCGGGCCCGAAACCAGAGACCGCGCACGCACGCTGTTTGCGAGTGTTCTCGATGCGCGCGGCGGCGGACTGCGGATCATGACGATCCACGGCTTCTGCCAATCGCTGCTCGCCTCCTTTCCGGAAGAAGCGGGTATCGCCTCGATGTTCAAACCGATCGAGGCGCGCGACCAGAAAATTTTGGCACGCGAAGCGCTGGGTGATCTGCTGCTAGAAGAGGAGCGGGCAGGGCGTCCGGAGATACTGACAGCGATCCAGCAGTTGAGTGTGCGGATGGGCGAGGAGGCGACCGAACAGTTTCTGATGAACTGCGCGGCCAAGGCCGATGCGATGGAAGGGCTGCCGAGCGGTGTATTGCCCTTTGTCCGGCCGTTGCTGGGTTTGCCGATTGATGGCGATGCAGAATCGTGGCTGGCCGAGCGCTGCACAGACGAGGCGATAGACATGCGCGCGATGTCGCTGTTGCGCGATGCAATGGCGGAATTTGGTGGCAAGAAGGAACAGGAGCGCCAGCTGGCGATTCGACTGTGGCTGAATCTGAAGCCGGAAGAACGGGCCGCCGCCTTGCCGGAGGTGCATCTGGCCTGGGCGACCAAGACCACTGGCGCACCGCCCAAGCCAACCAAGGCGCTGCTCAACGCTCTGCCGGATTATGATTTTATCGCCGGATCGCTACTCGATTGGAGCAGTGGACTGCTCGAAAAAGCGGTCCTGTTCGAATATGCCGACCTGTTCGCCGGCGCGCTGGAAGCCGGGCGGGCCTTCTACCATCGCTATGCCGATGCCAAGACACTGCACGGCGTTGTCGATTTCGACGACATGATCCGGATGACCGCCAGCCTGCTGCAAAAAAGCGATATGGCGGCCTGGATCCGTTACAAGCTCGACCAGCGAACCGATCATATCCTGATAGACGAGGCGCAGGATACCAATCTTGCGCAATGGGAAATTATCCGGGCGCTGGCCGGAGAGTTTTTTGCCGGTATCGGTGCCGATCCGGAGCGGCACCGGACGCTGTTCACCGTAGGCGACTTCAAGCAGGCGATATTCGGGTTCCAGGGCACCAGTCCGCATAATTATGCCAATGCGCGCACCGAATTTTTTGCGCTCGCAGAGGCATCGGAACAGCCGTTTGGCGATCTGTCCCTGGATCGCAGTTTTCGTTCGACACCGCCGATTCTGGAGGTCGTCGATGCTACGCTGGAACAGCTCAGCCACGCACAACTGGGTCTGGATGGTCGGGTCCCAGAACATCGCAGCAACTATCTGGGCGGCAGCGGGAGCGTGACCTTGTGGAAGCCGATCGCCGGTACCAGCGATGCCGAGAACGAGGATGAGGAAACCTGGGCCAGCGAAGAGAAAAGGGTATTTGCCCAGCAGCTGGCGCTGCAGATCAAGCAATGGCTGTCCCCGGAAAGCCCGCTCTGGCTGGACAAGAAAAACCGCGCGCTGCAGCCGAAAGATATCTTGATACTGGTCAGCAAGCGCGATGAGCTCAGCGCCCTGATCGTTGCGCGCCTCTTTGCAGAGAATGTTCCGGTAGCGGGGATCGACCGGATCCGCCTGAACCAGCCCCTCGTCGTGCAGGACCTGCTGGCAGCAATCCGTTTCGTTTTGCAGCCGAATGATGATCTCAATCTCGCCAGCCTGCTCGTGTCACCGCTGCTTGGCTGGTCGCAGGACGAACTGCTCGAACGCGGCTATCGCGGCGAGGATCATGCGGACAAGAGCTTATGGGAATATTTGCGCCGGCAGGGCGGGCTCGAGGCCCACATCCGACCTTTGATGCAGCTGCTGGCGATGGCCGATTTCAATACGCCTTACCAGTTTCTGGAGACGATATTGTCAGGACCGCTGCAGGGGCGGCGCAAATTGCTGGCGCGGCTCAGTCATGCGGCGGTCGACCCGCTCGACGAGCTGCTGGCAACCGCTCTCGCCTTTGAACGCGATCATATCCCGACCCTGCAGGGCTTTCTGGACTGGTTTGACCGAGGCGATGTCGAGATCAAGCGCGAGCAGGTCGAGGGCGGCAATGAAGTCCGGCTGATGACCGTGCATGGCGCCAAGGGATTGCAGGCGCCGGTGGTGATATTGGCCAATGCGACATTTGATCCGGCAAACAAGAAAAGCAGCGGCTTCGCGATCAAGCTGGGCGAGGGTTCCGGCCTTGATCTGGAATATCCGGTTGTCCCGGTGCGCAAGGCAGAGCGGGTCGGCATTCTCGCCGAACATGCAAGCCATGCGGACAAGATCGCGATGGAAGAACATTGGCGGCTGCTCTACGTGGCGATGACCCGCGCGGAGGAACATCTGGTGGTAGCCGGGGTTCTGGGATCGCGGGCAAAAGGCGAAGTGCCGGAACTGAGCTGGTATGGCGCAATTGAACGCGGGCTGACCGCCCTGGGGTCGGAATGGCAGGAAGATTCCGACTGGTCTGCGATTCGCCAATATCGGATCGAAAGCCGGAACAAACCTTCGGTAACGCCGGCCGCTGCAGAATCGGTCGATGGAGAAGCGAGCAGCGCTCCGCTGCCCGGCTGGCTGTTTCAGCCGGCACCGGAGGAATCCCGGCCGCCGCGACCGCTGACTCCGTCGCATCTCGGCCCCGATGACGCCAGCAATCCGCCCCCCGACCTGAATATGCGCGATGCCGCCGAACGCGGGATATTGCTGCACAGCCTGTTCCAGCGGTTGCCGGATATAGCGCCGGATCGCCGCACGGACGTTGCTGAACGATGGCTTGAAAAGCAAAAGCAGGTGGCGGACCCGGCCCGGCGCGCCGAAATCATCGAAACGGTTCTGGCGGTAATGGACAATCCGCAATGGTCAGCGCTGTTCGCGCCGGACAGTCTGGCAGAAGCACCGATAGCAGCCGTGGTCGGAGACCATGTCATATCCGGCACGGTCGACCGGCTGCTGATCAATGATGACCGGATCTATGTTGTGGATTTCAAGACCGGGCGCCGGGTGCCGGACGGTGCGGCGGACGCCCCGGTCGCCTATCTCCGGCAGATGGCGGCCTATGTCGCCGCGCTGGAAAAAATATTTCCGGGGCGTCCGATCAGGGCCGGATTGCTCTACTCGCAAGGCCCGGAGATGCTCGAAATTCCCGGCGAGCTCATTGCACGGAACAAGCCCGGCTTTGAACCGGCATGAAAATCCTTTTTGCCAAGGCGCTTGAGCGCGGACCCGCCTGTACCTAAATAGGGATGAAACAAGTGGAGATTCGTTATGGCTACCAAAGCAGTTACCGACGCAAGTTTTGAAGGCGACGTCTTGAAGGCAGACGGCCCGGTTCTGGTCGATTTCTGGGCAGAATGGTGCGGTCCGTGCAAGATGATCGGCCCCGCGCTGGAAGAAATCAGCAATGAAATGATCGGCAAGGTGACCATCGCCAAGCTCAATATTGACGACAGCCCTGACGCACCGGCAAAATACGGCGTGCGCGGTATCCCGACGATGATTTTGTTCAACAACGGCGTACCGGTTGAAACCAAGGTTGGCGCGGCTCCGAAGAGCCAACTCAAACAGTGGCTGGAGCAATCCCTTCCGGCCTAAATCGTGAAAATATCCCCAAGCTGCTCAGCGGCCTCGTCCCAGAGTTTCGGTGACGAGGCGCCGAGCAGTCCCTTTCTGCGGTCCGCTGGCCGATAGGGCGAACCATCCCAGCGGGCGCATTTGCCGCCGGCTTCGTTGAGAAACAAAATTCCGGCGGCATGGTCCCAGGGCAGGGTGCGCTCGAACACCGAAACATGATTGGCTCCTGTCACCAGCCGCGGATATTGTTCGGCGGCGCAGCGGGGAATATCGACAATATCATAACGGGGTTCGGCAGCGGTAAGCAGGGCTTCGCGCTGTTCGTCCGTCATGAACCCGGTTGCCAGTGCAGCCACCGGCCGGTCCGGATGATCCTCCGGTACGGCGATGCATTGCCCGTTGATGAAGGCACCGCCTTTTTTGACGGCATGGCATATGCGCGCCGTCAGCGGGTCATAGAGCCAGCCAGCAACGGTTTCATCCGCCTCGGCTAGCGCAATCAGGATTCCGAACGGTGGCTGTCCGGATGCATAATTGCCGGTACCGTCGATCGGATCGATAATCCACACCTGTCCGTCGGCCAGTTGATCCAGAACAGCCGCATCGGCGGCAAAGGCTTCTTCACCCACCATCTTCGCTTCCGGCAGCAAGGCGGCCAGCGCTCCTTCAATATATTCTTCGCTAAGCTTGTCCGCGACGGTCACCAGATCGCCCGGTGCTTTCTCGTCAATCTGGTGCGATTGCAGATTCTGGTAATAAGGCATCACGATATCCCGCGACGCTTGCTGCAATATATCGAGAACGGGCTGATAGAGCCGGTGCACGGACTCAGCTCCGGTAATCGGCGTTGATATCAATATAGCCGTGGGTGAGATCGCAGGTCCAGACCTTCGCCTTGCCGCTGCCAAGGCCGATATCCACCGCAATATCGATCTCGCTGCCCTTGAGATGCTCTGACACCGGCGCTTCGTCGTAGTCCGGCACAACCAGACCGTCGCGCGCAACGGTGACGCCGCCGAAGCCGATTGTCAGCCGGTCGCGGTCAGCCGGCTCGCCGGCTTTGCCGACCGCCATGACCACACGGCCCCAGTTGGCATCTTCTCCGGCAATTGCGGTCTTGACCAGAGGCGAATTTGCGATGGACAGGGCAATTCGCTTGGCGCTGTCGTCGCTGTCCGCTCCGGTTACTGCGATTTCGATAAATTTGCTCGCCCCTTCACCGTCGCGCACGACAAGATGCGATAGTTGCAGGCAAAGATCGCTCAGCGCCGCCTGAAAGGCGTCGGCTCCGTTATCCTCGAATGATGCGAGGGCAGGAGCGCTGCTCTGGCCGGTGGCAAAGGCGAGTACGGTATCGCTGGTCGAGGTGTCGCTGTCGACGGTGATACAGTTAAAGCTGCTGGCCGTCGCCACGCTCAGCATCTTCTGCAGAAAAGCGGCATTGACCGCTGCATCGGTGAAGATATAGCCGAGCATAGTCGCCATATCCGGAGCGATCATTCCCGAACCTTTGACAATACCGCTGAGATGGACCGTCGTGCCGCCGACAACGGCGCTCGCGGTTGCCATTTTCGGAAAAGTATCGGTGGTCATGATTGTCGCGGCGGCCTCTTCCCAGCCGCAGGCCGGCGCTTCAAAAGCCGTTTTCAGGCCAGCCTTCGCCTTGTCCGTGGGCAGCGGCACGCCGATTACTCCGGTGGAGGATACGAAAATCTCGTTTTCCGTACAGCCGAGCCGTTCGCTCGCCAGAGACAGGATCAACTGCACCGCTTCCTTGCCGCGCGCGCCGGTAAACGCATTGGCATTGCCGGCATTGACCACCAGGCCGCGCGCTGTGCCGCCCCGAAGCGCCTCCCGGCACCATTCGACTTCCGGAGATGGGCATTTGCTGCTGGTCAGTACCCCGGCGACCGCGGTTCCTGCGGCCAGTTCGACGAAGGTCAGATCGCAGCGGTTCCAGTCCTTGTACCGCGCACGCGCCACGCGGCAGGTAACGCCCCCAATTTCGGGTAATACGGGGGTTTGTGCTGGCGCCAGCGGTGAAAGTTTGTCCGACACTTAACTTGCCTTTATGCGATGTTTTGATAGAACGCGCTCATAATGTCGGGGCCTTGTCCATGAACGCATATATTGCAAGTTTTATGTTGCTGCTATTCAACGCTGTCGGCCTCGCCGTGCCTGCGTCGGCGGCGGCAGAAGAACATATGATTCCCGAACTTGGGACCGCTGCCAACGCGGTCGATACGGCGCTTGTCAGCCGATCTGCTGTGATTGAATCATCGGTTGCTGTTGCCGCGGATCACAGCTTCGCAGCGATGGCAGCATTGCCAGCATCCCCGAACTTCGTTTTCGATGTGGTAGCCAGCCGCAAGCCTGTCTGGGCTGTGGTCGCGATGCGTACCGATACCGGTGACAAGCTGGAACTTGAAGAAGGCGCGCCATAGCCGGCGGCCGTCCCGCTGCTATTGAACGGCGGTAAATTCTCCCTAAATTCATTCTGTTGCAGGCTGTTTTCAGCCTGAAAAAATCTATAAATTGGAAAATATCATGCTCGGCGGTTTAGCCAAATCCATCTTCGGGTCAGCCAATGACCGTTATGTGAAGTCCATGCAAAAAGTGGTCGATGCGGTCAACGCGTTCGAACCGGCCATTGAAGTTCTTACAGATGAAGAGCTTGCCGCAAAGACGCCCTCCTTCAAGGAACGTGTCGCCGGTGGGGAAACGCTCGACGCCATTTTGCCGGAAGCCTTTGCGGTTGTTCGCGAAGCGGCCAAGCGCACTTTGGGGCAGCGTCATTACGATGTGCAGCTGATCGGCGGCATCGTCCTCCATCGCGGCGAAATTGCCGAAATGCGAACCGGTGAAGGCAAGACCCTCGTCGCGACGCTCGCTTGTTATCTCAATGCGATTGGCGGCAAGGGCGTGCATGTCGTCACCGTCAACGACTATCTCGCCCGCCGCGATGCGGAGTGGATGAGCCAGGTCTATAATTTCCTCGGTCTGGAAGTTGGCGTGATCGTACCCAATCTGGGTGAAGAAAAGCGCCGCGCTGCCTATGCCGCGGACATTACCTACGGCACCAACAACGAATTCGGATTCGACTATCTGCGCGACAATATGAAACACGAGCGGGCCCAAATGGTCCAGCGGCCCTTCAATTTCGCGATTGTCGATGAGGTTGACTCGATCCTGATTGACGAAGCCCGCACGCCGCTGATTATTTCCGGGCCGACCGACGACAAGTCCGACCTCTATTTGAAGGTCAACGCGGTGGTGCAGGATATTACCGAAGAAGACTATGAAAAAGACGAGAAAAGCAGAAACATCTCGCTGACCGAAGAGGGTACGGAAAAGGCCGAGCGTCTGCTTGAAGAGGCGGGTCTGCTGGTCGGCAACAATCTCTACGATTTCGAGAATACCCAGGTTGTCCACCATCTGAACCAGGCGCTGATGGCCAATGTCATGCGCAAGCGCGACACCGATTATATCGTCAAGGACGGCAAGGTCATCATCATCGACGAGTTTACCGGCCGGATGATGGACGGACGGCGCTGGTCCAACGGCTTGCACCAGGCGGTGGAAGCCAAGGAAGGCGTCCAGATCGAGCCGGAAAACCAGACCATGGCGTCGATTACCTTCCAGAATTATTTTCGTATGTACCCGAAGCTGTCCGGCATGACCGGCACCGCGGAAACCGAAGCGGCGGAATTTTTCGAAATCTACAAGATGAACGTCGTCACCATTCCGACCAACAAGCCGGTGCAACGGATCGACGAGAATGACGAGTTTTACAAGAATACGCTCGATAAGTTTGCCGCTATTGCCAAAACCGTCAAGGAGCACAGCGACAAGGGGCAGCCGGTACTGGTCGGCACCGTATCGATCGAGAAGTCCGAACTGCTCTCCGACTTCCTCAACAAGGAAGGGGTGAAGCACAGTGTTCTGAATGCCCGCTTCCACGAGCAGGAGGCTCATATCGTGGCACAGGCCGGCTCTCCCGGAGCCGTAACAATTGCCACCAACATGGCGGGGCGTGGTACCGATATCCAACTCGGCGGGAATATCGACTTCCGGATCGAGGACGAACTGTCCGAAATGGAAGATGGTCCGGATAAGGCCAAGGCGATCGCCAAGATCGAGGAAGAAGTGCGGGCGCTGCGCGAGACGGTTCGGGAAGCTGGAGGCCTGTTCGTGCTCGGCACCGAACGTCACGAAAGCCGGCGGATCGACAACCAGTTGCGCGGCCGTTCGGGCCGTCAGGGCGACCCCGGTCTCAGCCGTTTCTATCTCTGTCTCGAGGATGATCTGCTGCGTATCTTCGGCACCGAGACCATGTTCGCCAAGATGATGAACAAGAATCTCGAGGACGGCGAGGCGATTGGCGGCAAGTGGCTGTCCAAAGCCATTGAAACAGCCCAGAAAAAGGTTGAAGCGCGCAACTATGAAGCGCGCAAGCAAGTCGTCGAATATGATGACGTGATGAACGACCAGCGCAAGGTGATCTATGAGCAGCGCTCCGAAATCATGGACGCGGAAACGGTCGGCGATGTCGTCGAGGACATGCGGCACGAAACGGTTAACGCGATGGTGGCCGATGCCTGCCCGCCGGGCAGCTATCCGGAACAATGGGATATCGAAGGCCTGAAGGCCCGGACTCGGGACGTGCTCAATCTCGAGCCCGATTTCGACAGCTGGATGCAGGAAGACGCGGTCGAGCCGGAAATGATCGAAACCCGTATCTCCGATATGGCCGATGCCGATTTCGAGGCCAAAATGGCTGCGGTCGAAGCCGAAAACCCCGGCGTCTGGCAACAGATCGAGAAATCGATTCTGCTCGAACTGCTCGACCATCACTGGAAGGAACATCTGGCCACGCTTGACGCGCTGCGCCAGGTCGTTTTTCTGCGCGCCTATGCGCAGAAAAAACCGCTCGACGAATATAAGCAGGAAGCTTTTGGCCTGTTCGAGCGGATGCTGGAAATCATCCGCGAAGGCGTGACCAAGACGATCGCGATCAGCCAGTTCCACAGAGAGGAAGAAATCGCGGTGCCGGAATTGCCGGAACTGCCCGATTTCCTGACCACTCATATCGATCCGCTGACCGGTGAGGATAACAGCAATGATATCGACGGTGGTACGCTGGGTATGGTTTCGACATCCCTGCCACCGCGGCAATCCGGACAGATGAACAATCCGCAAGATGCGTTCGATGGCAGCAAGGTCAGCCGCAATGCGCCTTGTCCCTGTGGATCGGGACGCAAATACAAACATTGTCACGGGAAGTTTTGATCTGAATCGCAGGTGGTCAGGCGCTAACTGAGATGGCTTTCGGTATCTTCGGCTTGGCGATCCTTTTTGCGCTGACCGCTGCGCTCTACGCCAGCGTAGGATTTGGCGGCGGTTCCACCTATATTGCCTTGCTGGCGCTGGCGGCGCTCGATTACAGGGCGCTCCCGATCATTGCTCTGTTGTGCAATATCATCGTCGTGACCGGCGGGACCATCCGCTTCCAGTTGCGCGGCCTGATCGACTGGCCGAAAATCTGGCCGATTCTCTTGCTGTCTGTACCGGCAGCCTGGCTCGGCGGCCGCATGGTTGTCGACGAGGAAAATTTCCTGATGCTGCTTGGCCTGTCGCTGGCAGCAGCGGGCATCTTGCTGATCATGGAACCGTTTATCAAGCGGGCAGGGGATGGAGGCGGACGCGGGACAAGGCACTGGCTGTTTGCTCCCGCAATCGGTACCGGTATCGGGTTCCTTTCTGGGATGGTCGGAATCGGCGGTGGCATTTTTCTGGCGCCGATTCTATTGCTTACCCGTTGGTCGAACAGCCGGCGGATTGCAGCGACGGCCAGCGTTTTCATTCTGTTCAATTCTATCGCCGGTCTCGGCGGTCAGCTGGCGAAATCAGGGCTAGGCGGAGGCGGCGAGGCGGTCCTCGGATACTGGCCTTTGTTTCTCGGCGTCTTGCTCGGTGGCCAGGTCGGCAGCATATTGGCCAGCAAGACCTTGCCGGAAATCTGGATCAGGCGGCTGACAGCGTTGCTGATACTCTATGTGGCGGTGCGTATCTTGTGGTTCTGAATCGGAAGCGAATCAAACGTCCACCATTCCCACAAACATGACAGCGACTTAGCCCGGAAGAACCAATGGTTGGCGGTGCGGTAAAACCGAACGGTTAACTTTTATTTGAGTCTTCACCGCTATTTATTGTTTTATGTCCGGCAGCTCCGACTTTCATATTTTGACAGCTATCATTTTTGCGCTTTTCACACTCGTGTTCGCCATCATACATTTTTCGTTCAAGCGCCAGGAATTTTCAGGCTGGGTGGCATTTGCCTATGTGGCCGCCTTGTTAGCCTATTTGCTCGACGCCCTACGGGAGCCGACCACCTGGATTGGTTTTATTTTTGTTTCGACCATGATGTTCTGGATATTCTGCACTGCGATTGCGAAGGCCATTTATGCAAGATGCAATGCGAATTTCCCGAACATCTGGGCCGGGCTAGTTCTTGTAACAGCTACGGCTAGCTGGTTGTGGCTGACCTTTGTCAGCCCGGATATTACCACCCGATCGGTGGTGGTTAACGTCGCAGCCGGTCTGCTACTGTCGCTGGCACTGCTGCCTCTGTGGAGGACCGGAACAAAGTTTATCGACGGTACTCTTTTCGGCGTTGTCGGAGCCGTAGCGGCCACCTTTATTGCCCGCGTCGTGATTGTCTATATCGTACTCGGAGAGACGATTACCGAACAAAGCTATGGGCAGTCGACCTATGTCTGGATTTTTCAGCTGACCAACGGCATTGCAGCCTTGGCGCTGGCCGTGGTGCTTTTGTACGCTGCTGGGCATGAAATGATCTTGTATTTTCACAAACAATCCAGCCGCGACCCGTTGACAGGCCTTTTGAATCGGCGTGGATTGAGTGGATCGTTCAACGCCCGCCCTGTCGGCGAACAGGGTGCGGTATTTGTAAGAGCGATCATCCTGTTTGACATCGACCATTTCAAGCGGGTCAATGACGAATTTGGCCATGCAGCAGGTGACAATGTACTGCGACGAGTGGCGAAAACCGCCCTGGAACTGTGCCAGGAATATGGTCAGGTGGCGCGAACCGGCGGCGAAGAATTTGCAATACTGACCCACTGGATACCAGTCGAAACGGCACAATTTCTTGCCCAGCATATTTGTGATTCACTGCGCTTTGTCGCGCACCCTGAACTGGGCACCAAGCGGAAGGTAACGGCGAGCTTCGGACTGGCCGTATTGACCGATATCGATTCCCTTGATGATGCGATGGATCGGGCGGACAAGGCGCTGTATCACGCCAAACGAAACGGTCGCAACCAGGTCGCACTGGCCAAGGCGGCGTAATTTGGCCTTTCTAAGGATTACCGGCTAGCGAATGGCGGTTTTCAACGTCGCAACTTTTGAACCGGTGTAAGCCGCCATGTCTTGTCGAGCATGTCGCGTCGCGGACCCTGGGCACGCAGGGCGAGATAGAACCCGCCATCCGGGATCGGGATGGCGTTTGGCCCCTTTGCATCGCGCGAAAAGGTGACGGTGACGGATCCATCCTCGCCGCGGATCAGGCCCTCTGTGTTGTCGCTGACCAGATATTTGCGTCTCGCATTGGGCACCAGTTCCTGCGACTTGCGGTCATAGACGGTGACCGACCAGAAAAAGTCGGCTGGCGGCGGCGAGGCGAGGCGCAGCACATAGTCATGTTTCGCGCCATTTAGCGCTTCGCCTTCGGCGTCTTCAAAAGTGGTGAATGCAAAATTCTCGAGCCGTACGTTGGCGCCGGTACCCAGCGAGTTTACATTGGCACGGTAGGTATAATTGAACCCGTAGCGCCCGATGTCGAGCGGCTCGCGCCAGCCATCGCTGCTGACGCCATTTTGGGTGACGCTGCTTGCAATAACCGCTCTGGCGTCAGCAAAACCGGCTGCGATGCCCTGTTGCATGGCTTCGTCGGACCATATTTCTTCAACTGTTCGTGGGCCTCCGACGCCGAGGTTGCGGAAGGTATGGACATGGGCCAGTTCTTCGTTGCGTACGCCGGCCTGTTCGATCACCCAGTCGAGTATCTTGAGAAAGGCTTCCGGATCTTCGATCGTGGCCGGTGCGGGAAAACTGCGATTGGCAGGTGCAGTCGCCGATGCCCTCAGCGTGAACGCATCCTGCAGACGCCGTACCTCAGGCAGAACGGCAGGCGCTTCTGCCTCGATCCGCATAAGAATCCACATATAGGGCTGGGTAACGCGGAACAGAGTGACACCCTGTGGCACCTCGCCGCCCCAGTCGGTCGTCGCCAACAGATATCTGCCGCCGCCAGTCCCGTGGGTCCGCGCGCTGATATTGGTGGCATTGCCATACAGGTCGAGCAGGTTGACGGTATAATAGCGTCCCCCGGTTGGCGGTACGAAGAGCAGCACCGGCCCTTGCGTCAGATCGAGATAGGCATTGGAATATAAGGTATCTGCATTGGGCGTCTTGAAGGTCGCATAGCCGGGACCGGCCAAATCGCGATCATGCGCGAAGCGGTTGAAACCTACAAAGCGGTCTGTGCTCCTGTCAATCGCCTGGGTGTAAATTTGATTGTAGGTCAACACAGCGACTTGTCCGAACAACGCTGCATTATAGGCTGTGTGCCGGATGTGCAACTGGCGGGATACGGAATCGTTCGGGACAATGTCTTCGGCCAGCGGCTCCAGGAACTGGTCGGCCTTCGCGGCGTCGTAGCTGCGCGGTTCAGCCTGTGCCATCGCGGACAGGATCAGGGCCGATGCCAGTGTCAGGATATGAATTCTTCGTCTCATTTTTTGTTCCGCAGAAAATGGTGAAAGCCGGTTGAAGCGCACCTCTGTACTGTTCCAGGCAGAAGCCATTTTCCTGTCTTTTAAATTTATCGGCCACCAAAACACCTGACATTAAAGGGAGTGAATCGCTGTTTTCCGTCACGCCTTATGCTGGGCAAGAATGGCGTTGTTCCCCCGCGATCAATCTGGCCGTGATGGCCTGTGTGGATGTCACGGGCCTTCTTGCAATGATTTCCAATTGAAATCATGACGTGATGACAGACACGCAAGATATCACGCTGACCTGCACCGAGCCATTTGCGATTCGTCATCGCCTGCCATCGTTTCTGCCGTATTTTGCGCCTTGACCCAGTCGGGATTTTACAGATTTGCAGCAAAAGGGAGTTTCTTCCGACCGATAAAGTGCTCGAACCGCCGGCTGGAAGCTATTGTACCGCGTCAGTTCGGGATGAATCTATGTCTTCTCAAGAAAACAATGCCAAGAAAAATGGCTCCCCGAGTTGGATTCGAACCAACGGCCATTCGATTAACAGTCGAATGCTCTACCACTGAGCTATCGGGGAACAGGCTCGTTTTTTGACCGAGCACTTCATGGTGAAGCGGGCCTATAGCAACGAGATTTGCAGGCCGCAAGCCATCAAACGACAAATTGCTCCATGGCGATGCGTTCGTCCAGCGCATGTTCCGGATCAAACAGCATCGTCAGTGCCTGGCTGCGGTCTACGGCGACCTTGACGCAGCTGACATCGCGGACTTCCTGCTGGTCTCCGACCGCGCTTACCGGTCGTTTCTCGGGATTCAGGACACGAATGCTGATCTCCATCTTGTCCGGCAGGATCGCCCCTTTCCAGCGCCGTGGCCGGAACGGGCTGATCGGGGTCAGCGCCAGCAAATTGCAGGTCAGCGGCAGAATCGGGCCGTTGGCGGACAGATTATAGGCGGTGGAACCGGCTGGGGTCGCAATCAGCACGCCATCGCAGACCAGTTCCTCCATCATGATCCGGCCGTTGATTTCAATCTCCAGTTTTGCCGTTTGCCGGGTTTCGCGCAGCAGCGACACCTCATTGATCGCGGGCAGGGTGAAATTGGCGCCGGAAATGGTTTCCACCTCCATTTTCAGGGGCTTGACCTTGAAGGCCCGGGCTTTTGCCAGGCGCTCGCTGAGATCTTCCATATGCCAGTTGTTCATCAGGAAACCCACCGTGCCCAGATTCATGCCATAGACCGGCATGATAGTCCGTCGATTGAGCATCTGGTGCAGGGTTTGCAGCATGAAGCCGTCGCCGCCCAGAACGACCGCACGGTCCGCTTCTTCTATCGGTACCCAGTCGATCATGGGTTTCAGTTTTTCAGCGGCTTCCTGTGCTGGCGGCGTCGGTGACACGATCAGTGCCCATTTTATCTTGGTCATCCGCCCGTTACGTTCATGTGACGCTCCAATATCTCTGCGGACCCATCGAGCTGGGCATTGAAATCATGCCGCAGCGGCTTGAGCTTTAGAGCCTGTTGGAGCAATTGGTCAACGGCAGCGATGCCGTCCTTGCGCACGGCGGCGCGCAAATCGACATGCGCGTTGTGACCAAGACACATGAATATCTTGCCGTCGGTGGTCAGTCGTAACCTGTTGCAGTCATCGCAGAAATTGTTGCTGAGCGGCGTGATCAGGCCAAGACGCAGTCCGAGCGGCTCGACCGATACATAGCGCGCCGGTCCGGCGCTGCGATGGGCAATAGGGGCCAGAGCATAATGATTTTGCAACGGACGCAGGAATTCATCAGCGGAAATATGGGCCAGCTTGCGATCCGCACCGACATCGCCAAGAGGCATGGTCTCAATAATCGTCAGGTCATGGCCGTTTTGCGCGCAATATTCGATCATCGGCAACAGGTCGGTCTCGTTGAAGTCCCGCAATGCGACCATATTGATCTTGACCCGGATACCGGCCGCACGCGCGGCAGCTATGCCGTCCAGCACGACGTTCACATCGGCACCGCGAGTGATCTCGGCAAAGCGGTCGGGATCCAGAGTATCCATGCTGACATTGATCCGCCGGACCGCATGATCAGCGAGATGGTCGGCATATTCACTCAGCAATGATCCGTTGGTGGTCAGCGTCAATTCTTCCAGTTCGCCCGACACCACTTTTCTGCCCAGACGCTGGATCACATCCTTCATATCCCTTCTGACCAGCGGTTCACCGCCAGTAAGCCGGATCTTGCGTATACCGTGACCAATGAAGCGTTCGGCAATCAGGGTGATTTCTTCGAGCGTCAGCAGCTCCGACTTCGGCATGAAGGTCATTTTTTCGGACATGCAATATTGGCAGCGAAAATTGCACCGGTCGGTGACCGAAATCCGCAGATAATCAATTTTGCGTCCGAAACCGTCTTGCATTGATCACCTCTTGTTGATCCAACGGCCTAGAGCTAGCGATTTTGGTATCCGCAAGCAACGGCCTATAAAGGTTTTCATGCTACGGAAAAAGATAGTGGGTGACCTGAAAATCGGCGTTTCCTCTATTGATGACTAGGAGTTTTGAAGTCCAAAAATCAGACATCTCGACGGTGCATCCGAGCGAATTCAGAAATCTGTTTCTGCTTTCTTTTCACGAGCGCGATCCTCTGGCTGCGAAAATTGCGTCACTGGGCTGGCGGGTACACTCCGCGCGCAGGCTGGAAAATCTGGGAAGCCGGTTCTATTCCGCTGGCGCTATGATTGCGGTGATTGACGTGCGCAAGGCCGAACCACAAGGGTTGGAGGCGATTGTGGAGCTTTCGAGAAACGCGGCCGAAGGTGGTATCGCGATACTGGCGCTGGTCGATAGTGGTCAATGTCAGGCAATCGTCGAGCAATGTTTTGACGCAGGTGCAACCCATTATCTGGATTTTGCTGATGCCGGTGCAAATCTTGCCCAATCGATCAAATATGCCTTTCGGTTTGTTGAAAATTTTCGGGGAGGTGCCGAACGCGCAATCCATGAACAATTTCTGCTGACATCGGCGGATTTGCAATGGTCGGCGACTTTGGGTTCCGGCACCGAATATTGGATCAGCGAAAATCTGTTGGCGGCGGCGGGCGATATTGATCTCGCAAAATATCCTGTAACCGGCATTTACCGCGCGCTATCGCGCGATGAAAAAAAGCGGGTGCACGGTGCGATGGGACGATTGCGCGATGGTGCAAGGCAGGCGGCGGTCCCGCACCAGTTCAACGGCCGCCCGGTGATCCATCATTTGCATGTAGCGGGTGGTCGAATCTTTGGCAGAATTGAATATCTTGCGAACAGCGACAAAGAGGATAACTGGACCGGACGGGATCTGCTCTCCGGGTTGCAGAATACGGCATCTGCTCGCTCCTGGATCCAGCAGAAACTGTCTGACGAGAGCCAGTTGACGCTCATTGCAATCGGTATGAAAAACTTCCGGATGATCAACGCGGCGTTCGGAAGACATGCAGGGGACCAGTTGTTGCGGATTGTCGGGCACAGGTTGATGGATTATACGCAAAGCCATTTTCCAGGCCCGCATCTGGTAGCGCGTCTCGATGGTCAGAATTTCCTGATTGTGCTCGCCGATATGAAAACACGAGAGGTCTCTAATTTTGCGGATGAATTGATCGGCAGCATCTTCAATGATTTGCGGTTGGAGGGGCGGCCGATCAATCCGGTCGTGCGCGCCGGTATCGCGATCGGGGATAGCCATTCAAGCGAGAAGACCCTGGTCAGGAAAGCCGTGCTTGCGCTGGCGGAAGCCACCGCTGCCGACGCTGTGCCGATCAAGTTCAGCACGGTTTCCGAAGCCGATGTTCATTTGGAAGAGATATTGGAGGGACAACTGGCCGGAGCGATGGGCCGGGGTGAAATTGTTATCGCCTTCCAACCGCAGATACGGGTCGAAAGTGGTCAACTCGTTGGCGCCGAGGCTCTGGCGCGTTGGGAACATCCCGAATATGGGCTGTTGGGTGCTTCCACCCTGTTCGCCGTTGCGGAGCGTGCCGGAGCAATGGAGTCGCTCTCGGTACAGATACACAAGCAGGCGTTGACGCTGGCGGCAAGCTGGCCGGAGAGTCTCGGCTTTCTGCGTCTGTCGATCAATGTCACTGCCGGGGATCTGGCGCCGGCTGCATTTGATGAAGATATGCTGCGGCGAATAGATGCAGCGGGCTTCGCACCAAAGCGCCTGACGCTGGAAATCACAGAGTCCGAATTGATTGGCAACCTGTCGTCGTCGGCGGAAAAGTTGCGCCGTTTGCGCGACGCCGGGATATGCATCGCGATCGACGATTTCGGTACCGGGTACAGCAGCCTGTCGTATCTCAAGGAATTGCCTGTGGACTATTTGAAGATCGATAGCGGACTAACCGGCGATATCAGCGGATCGGCAAAGGACCAGGTGGTGGTGCGCTCCATAATCGACATGGCACACAGCCTGCATCTCAGCGTGATCGCAGAAGGCGTTGAAACCGAAGCGCAACTGCAAACTCTAAAAGAGCAGGGTTGCGAATTTTTTCAGGGGTTTCTCCGCTCCGGCCCGCTTTCACCCGACGAATTTGAAGCGTTCGCACTACGCAGCAACTAGCCGGCTACCCGCTGTGCCAGCTTCGACAACCCTGTCGTCAATTGCGTCAACCCATGAAGTCGGGACTTGGGATCCCGCCACTTGCGCTCGATGAACAGTTTGTTGTCCGGCCGAATGCGGGCTGTTCCCTTGAGGCGCTCGACATAGTCGAGGAGGCCCTGGACGTTTGGAAAGCGGTCGTTACGGAAGGTGACCAGGGCGCCGCGTGGACCCATTTCGATTTTCGCAATCTGCGCATTCACGCAATTCATCTTGATATGCATCAGCTTGAGCAGATTGTCCGTCTGGATTGGCAGATCACCGAATCTGTCGATCATCTCTGCCGCGAAGGATTCGATTTCCGGCAGCGTTTTGAGGCCGTTCATGCGGCGATACAGCCCCATGCGCAGGGACAGGTCGGGTACATATTCTTCGGGGATAAGAATCGGTGCATCGACCGTAATTTGCGGGGAAAAGCTGTCGGTTTGCACCGGCATGCCGGAACCCTTGGCCTTCGCTTCCAATATGGCGTCTTCCAGCATCGACTGGTAAAGTTCGAACCCGACTTCCTTGATATGCCCGGATTGCTCATCGCCCAGCAAATTGCCGGCACCACGGATATCGAGATCATGGCTCGCGAGTTCGAATCCGGCACCCAGACTGTCGAGATCCCCCAGAATTTTAAGCCGCTTCTCTGCCTTCTCGGTGATGACCCGGTCTTTTGGTGTCACCATATAGGCATAAGCGCGTGTCTTGGAGCGTCCCACGCGGCCCCTGAGTTGATAAAGCTGGGCCAGGCCGAAGCGATCTGCACGATGGATGATCAGCGTGTTGGCGCTGGGAATATCGAGGCCGCTCTCGACGATCGTGGTGGAGAGCAGGACATCATAGTTGCGGTCGTAAAAGGCGGACATCCGCTCTTCCACAGTCGCGGGTGCCATTTGTCCGTGCGCGACTACATAGGTCAACTCCGGGGCATGTCTCTTGAGAAAATCCTCAATGTCGGGAAGATCGGCAATGCGCGGCACAACGATGAAGGACTGGCCCCCGCGATAATGTTCGCGCAACAGTGCCTCGCGCAACGGAACCGGGTCCCAAGGCATCACATAGGTGCGCACGGCGAGCCGGTCGACCGGCGGAGTCTGGATGACGGACAACTCGCGCATGCCGGTCATCGCCATCTGCAGGGTTCGCGGGATAGGCGTCGCGGTAAGGGTCAGCACATGGACGTCCGCCTTCATTGCCTTGAGCCGTTCCTTGTGGGTCACGCCAAAGCGCTGCTCTTCATCGATGATGATCAGGCCAAGTCGCTGGAATTCTATGGATTTGGCAAGCAGGGCATGGGTGCCAATGACTATGTCGACATCGCCGCTGGCCAGACCTTCCTTGGTCTTTTTCGCCTCTGCGGGCGGCACCAGACGGGACAGCCTGCCGATATTGACCGGGAAGGGCCGGAAACGCTCTTCAAAATTGTTAAAATGCTGCCGGGCAAGCAGGGTCGTGGGTGCGATGATGGCCACCTGCATCCCGGCCATCGCCGCGGCAAAGGCGGCGCGCATCGCAACTTCGGTCTTGCCGAAGCCGACATCGCCGCAGACCAGGCGATCCATCGCCTTGCCGGACGCCATGTCGCCAAGCACTTCCTCGATCGCCTGTTGCTGGTCATCGGTTTCCTGATAGGGAAAACGATCGACGAAACCGGCCATTTCCGAAGCTTGCACGCGGGCAGGGGTGGCGGGCTGCAGTGCGCGCGCGGCTGCGGTTCTGAGCAGTTCATGGGCAATCGCCCGGATCCGCTCCTTCAGCTTGGATTTGCGTCGCTGCCAGCCTTCGCCGCCCAACCGGTCCAGGACGACGCTGTCGCCGCCTTCGCCATAGCGGCTGAGCACGTCGATATTTTCAACCGGAACGTATAGCTTGTCACCGCCGGCATATTTCAGATGGACGCAATCATGCGGGCTCGTGCCGACCGGAATCGAGACGATGCCTTCGTACAGGCCGATGCCATGTTCCAGATGAACCACCAGATCGCCCTGTCCGAGCGCGGACAGTTCCTCGATGAACGCGTCGCTGCTTTTGCGGCGCTTGGATTTGCGGACCAGCCGGTCCCCGAAAATATCCTGCTCGGTGAGCAAGGACAGACTTTCGGTGCGAAAGCCCGACGAGAGCGGTAAAATCGTCAGGGCCACGCTCGGAGACGCTGCCAGACAGGAAACCCAGTCATCGCAAAGCGTTGCAGACGTGATGCCATGATCCTTGAGCAGGTCAAAAATCCGCGCGCGCGAACCCTTGCTGTAGCTTGCGACTATCGTAGTTGTTCCGGATTTTGTCAGACTGCTTAGATGCGCGCCCAGTGCCTGGTAAATATTCTCGTTGCGCGCCCGCTCTGGAGAAAAGTCCCGCGGCGACGATACCGCCATCGACAGGACCGTTGCGGATTCGGGTTCGTCAAATTCGCTAACAATGTGAATCGGTGCATCATTCTCGTGCGACCGCCATTCGTCTGGCGTCAGGTAGAGCATCTCCGGTGGCAGCGGACGGTAGGTAGACAGATTCGCCTTGTCGGCTTCGACCCGGTTCTTGTGATAGTCCGCGATGGCGGTAAATTGCGCTTCTGCTGCGGCAGATCCGGCGGCGTCGCGCAAAATTATGCAATCCTGCCCGACATAGTCGAAAACGGTCGCTAGCCGATCCTCTAGCAGCGGCAGCCAATGTTCCATCCCGGCCAGCCGCCGCCCTTCGGAGATCGATTGATATAGCGGATCGCTTGTGGAGACGGCGCCAAAAAGATCACGATAGCGGGTACGGAAGCGGGTTATGCTGTCCGCATCAAGCAGAAACTCGGAGACAGGAAGCAGATCAAGACCGTCAATATTGCCTACGGTCCGCTGGTCCGCCGGATCGAACTGTCGCAGGGTTTCAATCTCGTCGCCAAACAGATCGATCCGGATCGGCAGATCTGCTCCCGGCGGGAACAGATCTATCAGACCGCCGCGCGCAGCAAATTCGCCGCTGTCGGCCACGGTGTCCACGCGCACGAAGCCATTGGCGTAAAGGAAAGAGATCAGCTTTTCCTGTTCGACAACGCTTCCGGGCGCGAGCCGGGTGACAAATTCCTTGATTCGCGTGGGTGATAGCACCCGCTGGGTAACAGCGTTTACAGTGGTGATTACCAGTTGCGCGCCGGTGAAGGGGAGGGCCAGCCTGGCCAAAGCAGCAAGCCGGTCCGAAGTGGTATGCAATGCCGGGGATGCGCGATCATAGGGCAGGCAGTCCCATGCCGGAAATTCAATTATTTCCAGATCGGGTGCAAAGAAATGAGCGGCTTCGACAATCGCGCTCATCGCCGCGTCGTCGGTTGCGACAAACATCGTACGCTGCCCTGATCGGACGGCGATATCGGACAGGAAAAGCGGACGATAGCCGACCGGCACGCCGGCTAGCGTCATGCCTTTTTCGGAGGCCAGTAATTTATCTAGATAAGACACTCAAATCACTTCTGGAAATAGGACAAGGAAATTATTTCGTCGCTTCTATATAATCGAGCTGCTGCATGGCATCCATCTGCGGACCACAAAAGTCCGGAGGAACGGGCAGGGTCCCAATCGCCCAGGCCATGACGTCTACGTCGTCTTCAACAAGCAGCCTTTCGAACCAGTCCATGTCTTTTTCTGACCAATTATGGCTGTAACGATCAAAAAAACCGCCGATCAGAAAATCGGCTTCGCGGGTTCCACGATGCCATGCGCGAAATTGCAGCCGTTTCAGCCTTGTTTCGCGGTCCATATTATTGCTCCAACTTGGCTGGCGTAATATGCCAGCGAGGGTATAAAGGCGGATAGACATGCGCCCAGAGATACTCAATCCATTATTTGGTGAAACCCAGTCACTCAAGGGCGTCGGCAAGGTGCTCGCCAAGCCGCTCGAGAAACTGCGGCTGACCCGGGTCAAGGATCTGCTCTACCATCAACCGAGCTACTGGATGCACCGAAAGCGCGTCGATACGCTGGATGAAAATGATGTCGGCGAGACGATCATCGTCGAGGTAACTCCGGTGGACTACCGCACCGGCGGCCCGCGAAGCCCGCTGCGGGTGCACGCCACCGACAAAAGCGGCAATTATATCAGTCTGACCTTTTTCGGTCGCAACCCGGGTTGGCCAAAAAAACTGCTGCCGCTTGGCGAAGCAAAAGTCATTTCGGGCAAGCTCGAGCGCTATGGTGACGAACTCCAGATGGTGCACCCTGATCAGGTGCTGGAGCCCGGGCAGGCTGACGCTATCGCGCTGCTGGAACCTATTTATCCTCTGGCCGAAGGGCTTGGTAATGCGCGTATGCGGCAACTGGTGGACCAGTCGCTGGCGCTTGCTCCGTCGCTGCCGGAATGGATCGAGCCAAGCCAGCTTGCTGCCAAGGGCTGGAAGAGTTGGAAGGATAGTATCTGCGCACTGCATGGTACTGAAGGCGCAGATGCCAGTGACAGGCTTGCCTATGACGAGGTATTTGCCAACCAGCTGGCCTTCATGCTGGTGCGGGCCAGCAACCGCAGCAAAAAGGGCATCTCGATTCAGGGCGACGGCCGGCTTCGCAGACAGCTGAAACTGCCGTTTGAACTGACCGATGCCCAGAAGCGCTGTATTGCGGAAATCGAAGGTGACCTGGCGCAAAGCGCACCGATGTTGCGTTTGCTTCAGGGAGATGTCGGCTCGGGGAAAACGCTGGTGGCCGTGATGGCGCTGCTCTCTGCCGTGGAAGCGGGATATCAGGGTGCCTTCCTGGCGCCCACCGAAATACTGGCGCGGCAGCATTTTGAAAGCCTGCAAAACTTGCTGGCGGGTGTTCCGGTCAATCTCTCGATCCTGACCGGGCGCGACAAGGGCAAGGTGCGGGAAGCCACGCTGATGGGGCTGATGGACGGATCGATCGATATATTGATCGGCACCCACGCAATTTTTCAGGAGCATGTCCGCTACCGGAATCTCGCAGTCGCGGTCATCGACGAGCAGCATAAATTTGGCGTTTCCCAGCGTCTGATGCTGACCCAGAAGGCCGAACGGACGCCGCATTTGCTGGCGATGACCGCGACGCCAATCCCGCGGACGCTGACGCTGAGCCAATTTGGCGAAATGGATGTGTCGCGTATCGATGAACTCCCTCCTGGCCGGCAGGCGATCGAAACCAGTGTGATTTCGGAGGCCCGATTAGCCGATGTCGTCGAGGGCCTTGCCCGGCATATCGCCTCGGGCGGTCAGGCTTACTGGGTCTGTCCTCTGATTGACGAAAGCGAAAAGAGCGATCTTGCTGCGGCGGAAGACCGTGCCGCCAGCCTGAAAGCGCGATTTGGGGATCAGGTCGGTCTGGTGCATGGCCGGATGAAGGGTCCTGAAAAGGATCTGGTGATGAGTCGCTTCCAGCGCGATGAAATAAAGGTTCTTGTCGCCACTACGGTGATCGAAGTCGGCGTCGATGTGCCGAATGCCAGTTTGATGGTCATCGAGGCGGCGGACCGTTTTGGCCTCGCCCAGCTGCATCAGTTGCGCGGGCGGGTCGGTCGCGGGAGTGTCAAATCCAATTGCCTGTTGATCCGCAGCGAAACATTGAGCGAAACGGCGCGCGCCAGGCTTAGTCTGATGCGCGAAACGAATGACGGGTTTCGCATTGCCGAGGAAGATCTGCGCTTGCGCGGGGCCGGAGAATTGCTTGGCACAAGGCAGTCGGGCGACGCAGGATTTCGTGTTGCCACGCCAGCGCAGGTCAACGAGTTGATCGAGCCGGCGACCGACGATGCCCGGCTGCTACTCGATCGCGACGGTGGCTTGGCGAGCGAAAGAGGGCAGGCGGCGCGGATTGCGCTTTACCTGTTCGAACGGGACTGGGGTGTTAGTCTATTGCGAAGCGGATAGCGCTTACAGGCTGTTGATCTTGTCCAGCATTGCGACAAAATCCGGTTCCCGGATCACCCGCTCGAATTCAAAACCGTGGCGGCCCTGATGGGACCAGACAAGATAGGCTTCGATCCGTCCGGCGACCGGCAGACGAACGGTAATCCGGTCTCCCTTTTCCAATTCGATCGGGTCCGTCAGCATCATCCCATGTGCGGAGATATTCGCAATATGAACCCGCATTTCCTGATCAGCCTGTGTTTCGCAAATGGTTTTAAAATCGACAGGAAAACGCGTCGCACGGCGCGGATCAGGGGATATCTCGGGCGATACAGTCGTCATGTCTCTCGAACTCCATAAGTTGGTTCATGGAGACCATAACAATTGATGAAAAATAAATGGTAAACGCGCGCAAGCTAAGCATATTAGCGGCAAAGCTAAATCTTGCGCAACAACCCGTGCTTTTTCTTGCCCGCCGATATTTTTCTGTCGGTACCGGACAAGTCGATAGACGCCGCAGCGTCATCGATAGCTTTATCATCAATCCGGGCACCGCCGCCTGCTATCAGGCGCTTGGCTTCGCCCTTCGATCCGCAGAATCCGATTCCCACCAGCGCATCAAGCAGAGAAATCTGGGCCTCCGATATCTCTAGTACAGGCAGATTGTCTCCTGCCGATCCCTGCTCGAACGTCTGCTGAGCGGTCCTTGCCGCATCATCCGCAGCGCTTTGCCCGTGCGCCATCGTAGTAGCGGCATCCGCCAGAATCTTTTTGGCTTCGTTGATCTCCGAGCCCTGCAATGCTTCCAGTCTTGCGACCTCGTCCAGATCAATATCGGTGAACAGCCGCATGAACCTTCCAACATCACGGTCGTCGGTATTGCGCCAGAATTGCCAGTAATCATAGGGAGATAACCGGTCTGCATTCAGCCAAATCGCGCCATCGACGGATTTGCCCATCTTGGAACCATCGGCTTTGGTAATCAAAGGCGTGGTAACGCCAAACAGCTCGGCACCGTCCATGCGGCGGGCCAGTTCAATGCCGTTGACAATATTGCCCCACTGGTCGGAGCCACCCATTTGCAACTTGCAGCCATATTGGCGCGACAATTCAAGAAAATCATAAGCTTGCAGGATCATATAGTTAAATTCGAGGAAGGTCAGCGGCTGTTCGCGCTCCAGTCTGAGCTTGACCGAATCAAAAGCCAGCATGCGATTGATGGTAAAATGGCGACCAACATCGCGCAGAAAAGGGATATACTCGAGCTGACCCAGCCAATCGTCATTATTGACCATGATCGCATCGGTGGGGCCGTCGCCGAAGATCAGGAAATTCTCGAAACTGTCCCGGATCTTGGCGAAGTTTGACGCAATGCCTTCATCATCAAGCAATTTGCGCATCTCGTCCTTGCCGGACGGATCGCCAACCTTGGTGGTTCCGCCTCCCATGACCACAATCGGCTTGTGCCCGGATTGCTGCAAACGGCGGAGAAGCATGATCTGGACGAGATTTCCGACGTGAAGGGAATCGGCCGTGACGTCGAATCCGATGTAGCCGGGAATGACGCTCTTCGTGGCAAGAGAATCCAGAGCCTTGGCATCGGTTAACTGGTGGATATAGCCGCGATCATTCAGTAGACGCAGGAGATCAGATTGATAATGGGTCATGGATGGGTGCGTTACATGGGGATCACGAAAGTCGCAATATGCGTTTGAACCTGCAATGCCATCCGTCGACACCGGTGTCCGCCATTGATCAAATCACGGTGGAATGGTCGATGTCCGAGACCGGCACGATTTGGCTGAGATACAATGCCGATGGGGTTGTCGCAGACGTTCGATTTCCGCTCGATAGCGAGCAGCCTGAGCGCAGCGATAACTTGTGGCAAAACACCTGTTTTGAGCTGTTTCTGAAGGAACCGGGAAAAGAGCGCTATTGCGAGTTCAACTTCTCCCCTTCCGGTAACTGGGCGGCGTACAGCTTCTCCGGCTATCGTGACGGTATGGCGCAACTCGCGATGGCCCGCTCGCCCGAAATACACATGGATTTCAGCGACACGCACATCGGCCTTGAAGCAAGCTTCGAGTTACCGGATGTCTGGATGCAGGACGAACTTGATGCAGGCCTCTCAGCGGTCGTCGAAATGCAAAACGGGGAGAAATCCCTATGGGCTTTGATGCATCCTGCAGGTAAACCGGATTTCCATCATCGGGATTGCTTTAAACTCAAAATAGAGGCAGCGAAACGTTCATGAAATTCGGAATAGACAGGCTGATCGAAGACAGGGATATGCGCCGGCCGTTAGCGCGAAAACGGGTGGCCTTGCTTGCGCATCCCGCTTCGGTAACGCGCGATCTTGTACACAGCCTGGATGCCTTGTCCGCGCTTGATGACATCAATCTGACCGCGGCTTTTGGTCCGCAACATGGCCTGCGGGGCGACAAGCAGGACAATATGATCGAAACCGATGACTATCTGGATCCGGTGCATAATATCCCGGTTTTTAGCCTCTATGGCGAAGTGCGGCGTCCGACGGCGCAATCAATGGAGACATTCGATATTGTTCTGATCGACCTTCAGGACCTCGGTTGCCGGATATACACGTTCATCACAACCTTGCGATATATGCTGGAAGCGGCGGCCGAGCACGGCAAGACGGTGTGGGTGCTGGACAGACCCAATCCGGTCGGCAGGCCGATCGAAGGCACGCTTCTGGATGACGGTTGGGAAAGTTTCGTGGGAGCGGGTCCGATGCCGATGCGCCACGGGCTGACCATGGGCGAAATGGGGCAATGGATGATCAGCCATTTCAACCTGGATGTGGATTACAGGGTTATCACCATGGAGGGCTGGCAGCCAGACGGACCAGGATTTGGCTGGCCGGAAGAGCGCATCTGGATCAATCCGAGCCCCAACGCCCCCAATGTCAATATGGCGCGCGCCTATGCGGGGACGGTGATGCTGGAAGGGACGACGCTTTCCGAAGGGCGTGGCACCACGCGTCCGCTTGAGCTGTTTGGAGCGCCGGATATTGATGCACGGGCGATCATGGCCGAAATGGAAATAAAGGCGCGGCAATGGCTGGACGGTTGCGTGCTGCGGGAAATCTGGTTCGAACCGACCTTTCACAAGCATCAGGGGCAATTGTGTAACGGCGTACAGATCCATGCCGAAGGCCCAGCCTACGATCATCGGTCTTTCCGTCCGTGGCGCTTGCAGGCGCTGGCGTTCAAGGTGATCGGCGAACTGTATGCCGGATATGAGCTGTGGCGCGACTTCCCCTACGAATATGAAAACGACAAGCTCGCGTTTGATGTGATCAACGGGGGATCAGTCTTGCGGGAGTGGATCGAGGACCCCTCGTCGACCCCGAATGATCTGGAAGCGTTGACTGCACCGGATGAGCAGGCATGGCGCAGAACCGTGAAGAACCATCTCCTCTATTGATATGCTGCACTGCAACATAATTATTGCAATTGGCTCCGAATCTGATAATTTGTGGGAATGTTACCAAGCAAAGAAATATTCGAAGGCGTCGCACTGAAGAAATGTGTGGCCGCCACCTATAACAATACGATCTTCAAATTGGCGCCGCATATCCTCTACACGCGACACGACGAGATGTATGTCGATGCCGTGCCGCTGGAGAAAGACGGCCAGCCGCCGAAGGAAATCAAGATCGGAACGTTCAAGCTTTCGGGCCTGAAAGACGTTCGCGTGGAAGACTTGCATTTCGAACTGTCGGACATCTTCGAGCCGGCAGCGGAAAAATATGACGGCACCACCTTGCTGGCGGTTGAGGGCTAGCGATCAACCCTGTTTGCGGGTCAGTTGTTTCATGGCATCGCTGAGCCCGTCGACCGTCAGCGGATACATCCGGTCGTTCATCAGTTCGCGGATGATTTTGACGCTTTGCGAATAGCCCCATTGCTTTTCCGGAACGGGATTGAGCCAGGCCGCTGCAGGGTAAGTGTTGGTCAACCGCTGCATCCAGGTCACGCCTGCTTCTTCATTGAAATGTTCGACCGAACCGCCCGGATGGGTGATTTCATAGGGGCTCATTGAAGCGTCCCCGACGAAGATCAGCTTGTAGTCATGGCCATATTTGTGGAGGATATCCCACATATTGGTACGCTCCGAAAAGCGGCGGCGGTTGTCCTTCCACACGCCTTCATACGGGCAGTTGTGGAAATAGAAAAATTCGAGATTCTTGAACTCCGACGTGGCTGCGCTGAACAGTTCTTCGCAGAGCTTGATGAACGGATCCATCGAGCCGCCGACATCCAGAAAGAGCAGCAGTTTTACCGCATTATGCCGTTCCGCGCGCATGTGTATATCAAGCCAGCCTTTTTTGGCGGTGCCATTGATGGTCCGGTCGATATCCAGTTCGTCGGCAGCCCCCTCGCGGGCAAATTTGCGCAGGCGCCGGAGCGCGACCTTGATATTGCGCGTTCCCAGCAACTTGCTGTTGTCCAGATTCTGAAACTCGCGCTTGTCCCAGACCTTTATCGCTTTCTTTTGGCCGCCTTCGCCGCCGATCCGGACGCCTTCCGGATTATAGCCCGAATTGCCATAAGGCGAGGTGCCGCCGGTGCCGATCCACTTGCTGCCGCCTTCATGGCGCTTTTGCTGTTCCTCGAGCCGCTCTTTCAGCGTCTCCATGATCTCTTCCCAGCTCCCGAGAGAATTGATCTTCTCCATTTCCTCTTCGGACAGATATTTCTCTGCAACTGCTTTCAGCCAGTCGAGCGGAATATCTTCTTCCTGCAAGCCGTAGGAGGTCTCGATCCCCTTGAACACTTTCGAGAACACCTGATCAAAGCGGTCGAGGAGGCCTTCGTCCTTTACGAATGTTGCGCGCGAGAGATAATAGAATTCCTCGGGGTTGCGCTCGATAACGTCCTTTTCCAGTGCCTCGAGCAGGACCAGATGTTCCTTGAGCGAAGCCGTAATGCCGGCAGCCCTGAGTTCGTCCATGAAGTTAAAGAACATCGTTGGGGCCTCTGCTTAGCGCGCTTCGCGTTTCGCCATGAATGCCAGACGTTCGAACAACATAACGTCCTGTTCGTTTTTGAGCAACGCACCGTGCAGGGGTGGAATCGCCTTGCTTGAATCCTTCGATTGAAGCGCTTCGAGCGGCATATCCTCGTTGAGAATCAATTTCAGCCAGTCGAGCAACTCGCTGGTGCTCGGCTTTTTCTTGAGGCCCGGAACGTCGCGGACATCGTAAAAAATATCCATCGCCCGCTTGACCAATATGCCCTGGATATCGGGGAAATGGACATTGATGATTTCCTGCATCGTCTCCCGGTCGGGAAATTTGATATAATGGAAGAAACAGCGGCGCAGAAATGCGTCTGGCAGCTCCTTCTCGTTGTTGGAAGTAATGATCACGATCGGCCTTTCTGCCGCCTTGATCGTTTCCTTCGTTTCGTAAACATGGAATTCCATGCGATCGAGTTCCTGCAGCAGATCGTTGGGAAATTCGATGTCAGCCTTGTCGATTTCGTCAATCAGCAGCACCGGAAGTTCCGGAGCGGTGAATGCTTCCCACAATTTTCCCTTGCGGATGTAATTGGAAATATCGTGGACGCGTTCATCGCCCAGCTGACCGTCACGAAGACGCGCTACCGCATCATATTCATACAGGCCCTGATGCGCCTTGGTCGTGGACTTGACGTTCCACTCGATCAGCGGGGTGCCCATGGCTTTGGCTATTTCATAGGCCAAAACCGTTTTGCCGGTTCCGGGTTCACCCTTGACCAACAGCGGACGCCGGAGGGTCATGGCAGCGTTGACAGCAACCTTCAGATCATCGGTTGCAACATAGTCTTCGGTACCGTCAAAACGCATGATTTTCTATTCCTTGCCGTGAACGTCAAAGCAAAGGCGATAGGGAAAACTACCATTCCAAGCAAGTTAATCATTTAGTTAATTTGGACAGAAGCATCTGAGAAATCTAGCGGGAAAGGCGCATGTTCCGCCGTGCTTCCAATAGTTGCCACAGGCCGCGATGCTGATTGAGCAGCTGTTCGCGACCAAAGTTCAGTGCCCGCTCCAAAGCCGGAGTCGCTGCCAATTGGCTATTGAGTTCAGCAGTCTGATTGATGCCAGGCAAGATAGATGCGCGGGCTTCAACGCCGACACGCAAGGCGATAGGTTCGAGAATATTTCTGATGAAATGCCAGTCCGCAATTAGTCCGATGGCCGCGCCGATGGCGCATCCGCTGCGATCCGATTGGGACAGCATCTCCAAAGCCTTGCGTTGACCCAAGACTGCGGCGTTGCTCTGATCGTCCGCGCTGACGCCCGAAATCGGTCCGGCCGCCACGGTCAATTTCGTCAGAAATGCGCGTTCGGCAGCAAAACCGTCGGTCGCCTGGAGTAGCCATTCCCGTGCGGCATCATCTGCTGTCTTGGTCGCGGCATGGTCGATAACACCCGGATGACGGCCGTGCAAAATGCACAGAAAATGAGCGATATCAGCGATATCAGCGCCCGATAGCGCCGAAAAATCCTCTGCGATCAGTCGGACATAGGGCGCGGTATCGCTGCCATAGGTGGCGACTTGCCCAGCAAACCCTGACTGCGTCACAAATTGTGCATTTTGTCCTAGCATCGCGTTTCCGATATCCCGAATATGAGTACGAAGATGCTTTGATCATCTTCGCCGAGCTTCGAATATACTGCCGATACCTAAAGAGTCGGTTTACCGCCTGTTAGGGAATTACAAACCATAGCGAGCCGCCGGTCTGCGTGCGATTATTGATCCAGGAAACTCCGCATTTTGCGACTGCGGCTGGGATGTTTCAGCTTTCTCAGTGCTTTGGCTTCGATCTGCCGGATACGTTCGCGGGTAACGCTGAACTGCTGGCCCACTTCTTCAAGCGTGTGATCGGTGTTCATGCCGATGCCGAAACGCATGCGCAACACGCGCTCTTCGCGAGGGGTCAGGCTTGCCAGAACGCGAGTCACGGTTTCCTTCAGATTGGCCTGAATCGCCGCATCCACCGGAATGATCGCATTTTTGTCTTCGATAAAGTCGCCGAGATGCGAATCTTCTTCGTCGCCGATCGGCGTTTCGAGCGAGATCGGCTCCTTGGCGATCTTCATCACCTTGCGGACCTTTTCCAGCGGCATGGAGAGGCGTTCGGCCATTTCCTCCGGCGTCGGTTCGCGGCCCTGCTCGTGCAGGAACTGCCGGCTGGTGCGGACCAGCTTGTTGATCGTCTCGATCATATGCACCGGGATACGGATGGTGCGCGCTTGGTCGGCAATCGAGCGGGTGATCGCCTGGCGAATCCACCAGGTCGCATAGGTGCTGAACTTGTAGCCGCGGCGATATTCGAACTTGTCGACCGCCTTCATCAGGCCAATATTGCCTTCCTGGATCAGGTCGAGGAATTGCAGTCCGCGATTGGTATATTTTTTGGCGATGGAAATCACGAGGCGCAGATTGGCCTCGACCATTTCCTTCTTGGCGATACGGGCTTCACGCTCGCCTTTTTGCACCATGTTGACGATGCGCCGGAATTCGACCAGCGAGGTGCCGGTGGCATTGGCGATATCGGAAATTTCCGCCCGAATCCGGTCAACCGCATCCGCTTCCTTTTCGACAAAGGCGGCCCATTTCTTGTCGGTCTTGGCCATGCTTGCCAGCCAGTTGTCGTCAAGCTCGTTGCCGACATAGCTTTCAAGAAAGGCGCGGCGGGGTACCTTGTGCCGCTCGGCGAGGCGGAGCATCTGTCCGCCCAGCGTCGTCAACCGGCGGTTGAACGAATAGAGCTGGTCGACCAGAAATTCGATCTTGTTGGCATGAAATTGCACGCTTTCGACCAAAGCGGTCAGTTCTTCGCGCAAATCGTGATATTTCTTTTCAGAAGCGGTCGGGAAATCCTTGCCCGCCGCCAGCGATTCCAGCCGGGTCGTCTGCAGTTTCGAGAATTTCTTGAACACCGATGTGATCAGCGCGAATTTTTCCAGCGCTCCGGGCTTCAGGGTTTCTTCCATCTGGGCAAGCGAAAGCGTATTGTCTTCCTCTTCCTCCTCGACCACGCGTTTGGTCCGGCGTTCGGTCAGTTCGGCTTCTTCATCGTCGTCGCCATCGGCCGGCTCTTCGTCCTCGACCTCGTCATCATCCTTGAAGGACGGACCTGCGGTCTTTTCACTGATTTCGCCATCATCATCGTCATCTTCGTCCAGATTCTCCGGGACCGGATCCTTGGAGAGCATGGCATCGAGATCGAGAATCTCGCGCAACTGCATTTCGCCGTCGTTGAGTGCGGTCGACCATTCGATGATCGCGTTGAAGGTGGTCGGGCTTTCGCAGAGACCCCAGATCATGGTGTCGCGGCCGGCTTCGATCCGCTTGGCAATGGCAATCTCGCCTTCGCGGCTAAGCAGTTCGACTGCGCCCATTTCACGGAGATACATGCGGACCGGATCGTCAGTCCGATCGGCGGCGGTCTTCTTGGGTGCGGCGGCAGCGGTCTTTTTCTCTTTGTCCTTGCCGTCGATCGATTCGACTTCATCGCCGCCCATTTCTTCGGCAGCTTCCTCGTCATTCTCGACAATGCGGACGCCCATTTCGGAAATCGCGGACATGACGTCCTCGATCTGTTCGTTCTGGTCCTGGGGCAGGGCTTCGTTCAGTTCGTCAATCGTCAGATAGCCGCGCTTCTTCGCTTGGGCGATCAGCTTCTTGATGGCGCTATCGTTCAGATCAATCAACGGTTCGTCTTCGGCTTTGGAATTTTTTGCTTTGCTTGCCAATGGCTGAGGCCCCTAATTTAAAACTACACTGTGTCGTCGATCTGGGTCAGGTCGACCAACCGCTCGTGAAATAACTGCTTTGCTTTGCGAAGGCGCTGCTGCTCGGCATAACTTTCTTCCGTAAGATCGTCCTGCACCCGCCGTGTTGCCTCCGCCAGGGCCGCTTCCAGTCCGGGGCGCGCTGTCACCACCTTGATCGCTTCCGCCAAATCCCGATGCGCCCGTTCGATCAAAAGCGAAGGAGCATCGTCTGGCAGTTTGCGGTTGAAAGTGAAATTCAGCGCATCGGCCCGTAACAGCCCTTTTGCGACATTATAACAATCTGTCTTCTCCAATATGGTAAGAAGGCCCTGCATATCAAGCGTTTCTTTGCCCATCGCGGCATTGATCAATTCGCCGAGCAAGGCCTGCAGTTGCGAATCGGCAAGTTTCATTGCGCTTAGCTCTTCAAAATGAGCGGAAATCTGGTCGGGATGCCGGATCAGGCCACCCAATATGCCCTTGGCAATTTGCAGGTCATAGCCCTCGATCAAAAAGCTTCTGGTGTCATCCAGCGGCTTGTAAGAGACAAATTTCGAGGGGAATTTGCCGCCGCGGGCATTCTGAAAGCCTTGTCCCTGCGGCCGACGCTCCTGTCTGGCAAAAAAGGCTGCCTGATAGCGTTCGTCAAAAGCCTGGCGATAATGTTGCGCAATATCCTGGTCGGCAATGTCGCGGACATGATCGGCGAGGCGCTTCTTGAGTCCCGCCTTGGACTCCGGGGTGTTGAGCGGCTCGGCGTCATATTCGACCTGCCAGATCTTGTCGTCCAGCATCTGTGGTTTCGCGATCAGGGCGGCGAAGGCATGGGCGCCGTCGGAACGGACCAGGTCGTCGGGATCCTGTCCGGCCGGCAACGAAATGAAATTCAGGCTGTGCGCCGGGCGCAGAATCGGCAGCGCACGCAGGGCCGCGCGCATGGCGGCTTTCTGGCCCGCGCTGTCGCCGTCGAAACAGAGGATCGGTGCCTCGACCATTTTCCAGATACGCTCGATCTGGTGCTCGGTCAGCGCCGTGCCAAGCGGGGCAACTACATCCGCGAAGCCGGCCTGTGCCAGCGCAATGGCATCCATGTAGCCCTCGACCACCAATATCCGGCCGGTCTGGCGGGAAGCGGGCGAGGCCTTGTCGAGATTGTAGAGAGTACGGCCCTTGTCGAACAAGGGCGTGTCGGGCGAGTTGAGATATTTGGGCTCGCCGTCGCCCATGATGCGGCCGCCAAAGGCGATCACCCGGCCGCGCGGATCGCGGATCGGGATCATCAGGCGGCCACGGAACCGGTCATAGGGATCCTTGTCGTCGACCTTGATGAGCAGGCCGGCCTCGATCAGCCGGTCGATGCCGTGGACGGAGAGCGCTTCCTTGAGCCGCCCGCGCGAATCGGGAGCAAAGCCGAAGCCGAATTCGCGGATGGTTTTCTCGGAGATGCCGCGATTCTTGAGATAGTCCCGGGCTGCCGCGCCCTCGATGCCGTTGAACTGGGTAACAAACCAGTCCTGAGCCGCGGCCATCACATCGTGCAGCGTGGCGCGGACTTCCTGCCGCTGGGCCGCGCGCGGATCGGGGGCAGGGACTTCCATCTGCGCTTCTGCTGCAAGGTCCTTGACCGCGTCCATGAAGCCGAGACCGCGCTGCTCGGTCATCCAGCTGATCGCATCGCCATGCGCGCCGCAACCGAAACAATGGTAGAAGCCTTTCTCGTCGTTGATCGTGAAGCTGGGGGTTTTCTCGTTATGAAACGGGCAGCAGGCTTTATATTCGCGGCCCGCCTTTTGTACCTTCACCGTTCGCCCGATCAGTGTCGAAAGCGTGGTCCGCGATCGCAGTTCTTCGAGCCATTGCGGGGAGAGGGTCATGGGTTTAGCTCAGCGCTGCCTTTACCAGCGCGCTGGCTTTGCTCATGTCGATTTCGGTGCCGTGGCGTTTTTTGAGTTCGCCCATCACCCGGCCCATGTCCTTCATACCGTCGGCGCCGAGTTCGGTCTTGATGCCGTCGATCAGCGCGGCGGTTTCGGCGTCGCTCAATTGCGCGGGGAGGAATTCCTCGATCACCGCCAGCTCCATTTTTTCGGCCGCGGCCAGCTCGGTGCGGCCACCGGTTTCGAACATCTCGATCGATTCGCGCCGTTGCTTGGCCATTTTTTGCAGCACGTCGATCAGGATCGCGTCGTCATCGCGCGCATCATCCTTGGTGCGCAGTTCGATGTCCTTGTCCTTGATCTTCGCCAGGATGCTGCGCGTGGCGGCGGTGCGGTCCTTGTCACCGGCCTTCATGGCGGCAATTTGCGCGGCTTTCACGGTCTCGCGAATCATGGCGTTCCTCATATTTTTGGAGTAAGCGAGCACTATAGCGGGAAGATAATTTTTTTCATAGATTGTGACGCCAGAAATCTGGCTCTAGGTCCCATGAAATTTTGCGCCGACGCCAGACCCAAAGGAACAGTCCATGACCAATGCCCATAATCCCGCCGCTCCCGAGGGTGCAACAGGGATATTGGTATTGGCCGATGGCACGATCGTGTGGGGCAGGGGCTTTGGCGCGACCGGCTCTGCGGTCGGCGAAGTCTGCTTCAACACCGCGATGACCGGCTATCAGGAAGTGATGACCGACCCCAGCTATGCCGGCCAGATCGTCACCTTCACCTTTCCGCATATCGGCAATACCGGCACCAATGACGAGGATGTCGAGGCGGATGAGCCCCATGCGCTGGGCTGTATCGTCCGCGAGGATATCACCGCACCGTCCAATTTCCGCGACCAGAAGCCGTTTGACGAGTGGATGGCGGAAAACGGCCGAATCGGCATTAGCGGTGTCGATACGAGGGCTTTGACTCGGCGGATACGCGAAGCGGGGGCACCGAATGCGGTGATTGCTTATGATCCCGAAGGCAAGTTCGATATCGACGAGCTGCTGGCGCAGGCGCGGGCCTGGGCGGGGCTGGAGGGCATGGATCTGGCCAAGGATGTGACCGGGCACCAGGCGCAGCTCTGGGACAAGGGCGGGGCCTGGCGGCTGGGGCATGGCTATGCGCCATTGGAAGAATTGGAAGCATCTTCGACCCGTCCGCATGTAGTGGCCATCGACTATGGTGCGAAGCGCAATATCTTCAGAAACCTTGTTAAAGCTGGCGCAAAAGTAACTGTTGTTCCTGCCAAAACTTCCTTTGATGAAATCATGGCGTTGAAGCCGGCTGGCGTGTTTCTGTCCAATGGGCCGGGTGATCCGGCGGCCACCGGCGCATATGCGGTTCCGGTGATCCAGCAGTTGCTGGAAGCGGATGTGCCGCTGTTCGGCATCTGTCTGGGCCACCAGATGCTGGCGCTGGCGGCGGGGGCGAAGACGGTCAAGATGCACCAAGGGCATCGCGGCGCCAATCACCCGGTGCAGCGGATCGGCGGCGGCTGGGACGCAACCGAGGGGCTGGTCGAGATCACCAGCATGAACCACGGTTTTGCGGTGGATAGCGACACGTTGCCCGATACAGTGCGCGAAACCCACAAGAGCCTGTTCGACGGCAGCAATTGCGGCATCGAGATTATCGGCAAGCGCGCCTTTGGCGTGCAATATCATCCGGAAGCGAGTCCGGGGCCGCAGGACAGTTTCTATCTGTTCGAGAAATTTGTCGGGGGGTTGGGGTGAGTCAATTTTTCCGTATCTTGCTAGCGATGGCTTTTCTGTCAGTGATCGCAGGACCCGCAAATGCTAAGGACCAAGATTGGCAGGTCGCGACGCATCCTGACTACCATGTTGCTATGGTTAAGCAGGTAGATGACGTATTTGTAGCGATTTATGCGAGTAAAAAGCCTTCGCAATTTGGATCTCCGTTATTGATGGAGACAGTACTGGCCCCATGTGGCGAGAAGAAGCCGCTCTCATTGCACAGTACTCAGGCGATTTTTGTATCTGGTGTTACGGTCCAAGCGAGATCGAAGGAGATTTGGGAAGCGCTCGAGTCCTTTCTTGAAGGCGGTCAAAGCACGTGCAATTTGGCGGAAGATATTGAACCGAGATTTTTTGTTCGTTTTGAAGCGGCTTACGCTGCAACCGACGCAATTTTGGTGGAAGCAGGCATTCTCCCGCTCACTGAGTTGTCTCCGGGTTCGGAAGATATGTCCGATGACCACGTTGATAAAGAAGCCGAATGATGCCTAAAAGACCAGATATCTTCTCCACCCTAACCGCGAGTCAAAACCAATGAGCGGTCCTATTGATCCTGCGCATCTTGCCGAAGAATGGGCGATTGATGACGAAATCCTGCAAAATATGGCAGCGGGCGGCGATTTGTCGCATGTTGTGCGCGAAATTAACGTGCAATTTGTCGGGGCGGTTGCCGATCTCAACAAGCTGAAGAATGACGCGGCGAAATGGGGCTTTCGTTCGGCTTTGGTCACCAATGAGGATGACGAGTGGGTGATCGAGTTGCAGATTGATCTCGACACCAAGCGCGACACGATCCGCGAACTGACCCGCAAATGCCTCGAGATCGAGAGCGAATATGATATCGACCATGATGGCTGGGGCTGTTTTGCCTGCAATGAGAATGGCGAGATTTCTGACGAGAATCCGGCGTGATGGGTTTGGTGGAGCGTCCCGAAGTCAACGTCTGCTCGTCGAATCGCCTAAATCTGCGAGCAAAATTTGTGTTTGGAACGCGTCGATGAACGATCATCTTCCTCGAACGACAATTACCGAGAATTTGGTCCGATTTACTAAGTTTTCTGCTTTAGTGGCCATCGCGTCCGCTTTTGTATCTTTTGTAACAAACCTGCTGTTGATGGATGTTTGGGGCGTGCCTTTTTCCGCTGTCGCGACACCGTCTGACATGATTGTTGGAGGAGCGGAGAGCATTCGAGCTTTGTATCCAATTTTTGTCGCACTTTTCTCCGCAGGCGTGTTCGCAATTATTACCGCAGATAGGGAGGTGGAAGGCGTTCTACCGAGAGTAGTTTCGTCCATTTTCCTATGTTCGATTATTTGTTTGGGGTTTGCAACTTTATCGGCAGTTTATTTCGGTTCGTTTCTACCAAGTTTCATTTTTGAAAATTGGACTGTGATAACGTTATTTCTACTCTTACCGATTGTTTATCTTGGACTGAAGTTAAAAAATGATGCGCAACCATATGCGAACTATTTGGCTATTGCGGCTGGGTGCTTTTTTGCGGCAGCTATCGGAATATCCTCTTTGGCTTATAAGCGCTATCCACTTGTGTCGCTGATTGGTCCGTCTTCGAACTGCCAATTGACGGAATATGTGGTCTGGGCTGGAACCTCTTACTTAGTGACGTCATGTGCCGTTCCGCCTTACAGCAGGGGTCAAACCTATTTTGTTATCGAACGATCCGGCACTAGTCTTCGGATCGTTACTGAGCGATTTTCTGGAAACCTATAAATGCCCAAAAGAACTGACATAAAATCCATCCTTATCATTGGCGCTGGCCCGATCATTATCGGGCAGGCCTGCGAGTTTGACTACTCGGGTACGCAGGCGTGCAAGGCGCTGAAGGAGGAGGGTTACCGGATCATCCTGGTGAACTCCAATCCGGCGACGATCATGACCGATCCGGAAATGGCGGATGCGACCTATATCGAGCCGATCACGCCGGAAATTGTCGAAAAGATCATCGAGAAGGAGCGGCCCGATGCGATCCTGCCGACGATGGGCGGGCAGACGGCGCTGAATACGGCGCTGACGCTGAACAAGCGCGGTGTGCTGGCGAAATATGGTGTGCAGATGATCGGCGCCGATGCCGAGGCGATCGACAAGGCCGAGGACCGCGAGAAGTTCAAGGCGGCGATGGACAAGATCGGGCTGGAAAGCCCGCGCAGCGCGGTGGCGCACAGCGAGGAGCAGGCGCTGGAGATTCTCGAGGACATCGGCCTGCCGGCGATCATGCGGCCGAGCTTCACAATGGGCGGCACCGGCGGCGGCGTCGCCTATAACCGCGAGGAATTCGTCCATTATGTGCGGACCTCGCTGGAGGCCTCGCCGACCAACGAGGTGCTGATCGACGAATCGCTGATCGGCTGGAAGGAATATGAGATGGAGGTCGTCCGCGACAAGGCGGACAATTGCATCATCATCTGCTCGATCGAGAATGTCGACCCGATGGGCGTGCACACCGGCGACAGCATCACCGTCGCGCCGGCGCTGACCCTGACCGACAAGGAATATCAGGTCATGCGCAACGCCAGCATCGCGGTGCTGCGCGAAATCGGCGTGGAGACAGGCGGTTCCAACGTGCAGTTCGCCGTCAATCCGAAGGATGGCCGGCTGGTGGTGATCGAGATGAACCCGCGGGTTTCGCGGTCGTCGGCGCTGGCGTCCAAGGCGACCGGCTTTCCGATTGCCAGCGTCGCGGCGCGGCTGGCGGTCGGCTATACGCTCGACGAAATCGACAATGACATCACCGGTGCCACGCCGGCATCGTTCGAGCCGACGATCGATTATATCGTCACCAAGATTCCGCGCTTTGCCTTCGAGAAGTTCAAGGGCGCCGAGCCGCTCTTGTCTACCGCGATGAAGTCGGTGGGCGAAGTGATGGCGATTGGCCGCAATATCCACGAATCGATGCAGAAGGCGCTGCGCGGGCTGGAAACCGGGCTTGACGGCTTTAACCGGGTGCAGGAGCTGATCGGCGCGTCGCGCGAGGATATCGCCGCGGAGCTGGCGCGGGCGACGCCGGACCGGTTGCTGGTCGCGGCGCAGGCGATGCGCGAAGGTTGGAGCGATGCGGAAATTCACGCGATTGCCGGTTTTGATCCCTGGTTCCTGGCGCGGGTGCGCGAAATCATCGACGCCGAGCAAGCGGTGCTCGACAATGGCCTGCCGAATGACGCGCAGGCGCTGCGCAAGTTGAAATCCATGGGCTTTTCCGACGAGCGGCTGGCCAAGCTGGCGATCGATTCGGTGCATATTGCCGGCGGTGCCGGGCGCGCGGTCGCCGAGGGACGCGGGTTGGTCCACGACGCCATCGCGGCGATGGCGGGGGCGACCACGGAAGCCGATGTGCGCGCGCTGCGCCACAAGCTGGGCGTGCGGCCGGTGTTCAAGCGGATAGACACCTGCGCGGCGGAATTTGAAGCCAAGACGCCCTATATGTATTCGACCTATGAAGCGCCGATCTTCGGCGCGCCGGAATGCGAGGCGCAGCCGTCGGATCGCAAGAAGATCGTGATACTGGGCGGCGGGCCGAACCGGATCGGGCAGGGGATCGAGTTCGACTATTGCTGCTGCCACGCCTGTTTCGCGCTGTCGGATGCAGGTTATGAAACGATCATGGTCAACTGCAACCCGGAAACCGTGTCGACCGATTATGACACGTCGGACCGGCTCTATTTCGAGCCATTGACCGCGGAGGACGTGCTGGAAATCCTGCACGTCGAGCAGCAGTCGGGCGAACTGGTCGGGGTGGTCGTGCAATTTGGCGGGCAGACACCGCTGAAGCTGGCGCAGGCGCTGGAGGATGCGGGGATTCCGATCCTCGGTACCTCGCCGGATGCAATCGATCTGGCCGAAGACCGCGAGCGTTTTGCCAAGCTGGTCCACAAGCTGAAACTGAAGCAGCCGGAAAACGGCATGGCCCGGACCCGCGACGAAGCGGTGAAAATCGCCGAGCGGATCGGCTATCCGGTGCTGCTAAGGCCCAGCTTCGTGCTCGGCGGCCGGGCGATGGAGATCGTCGACGGACCGGCGCAGCTGGAAGATTATATCAACACCGCAGTGCAGGTGTCGGGCGACAGTCCGGTGCTGGTCGACCAATATCTGCGCGATGCGATTGAAGTCGATGTCGACGCGATCTGCGACGGCGACGAAGTCGTGGTCTGCGGCGTATTGCAGCATATCGAGGAAGCCGGCGTCCATTCCGGCGACAGCGCCTGCTCGATCCCGCCCTACAGTCTGGGCGACGATATCATCGCCGAAATGGAGCGGCAGACCGAAGCGCTGGCGTTCGGCCTGAAGGTGCGCGGGCTGATGAACATCCAGTTCGCGGTCAAGGATGGCGAGGTCTATCTGATCGAGGTCAATCCCCGGGCCAGCCGGACGGTGCCCTTTGTCGCCAAGGCGATCGGCGTGCCGATTGCCAAGATCGCCTCGCGGGTGATGGCGGGCGAAAAGCTGAAAGACCTGCCGCTGATCGACCGGCATATCGACTATATCGCGGTCAAGGAAGCGGTCTTCCCCTTTGCCCGGTTCCCCGGCATCGACCCGATCCTGTCGCCGGAGATGAAATCGACCGGCGAAGTCATGGGCATCGACCAGAGCTTCCCGATTGCCTTTGCCAAGGCGCAGCTGGGGGCCAGCAACATGTTGCCGGACGGCGGGACGATCTTCATCTCGGTCAAGGAAACCGACAAGAAGGTGATCGAACCGGCCGCGCGACGGGCCGAGAAGCTGGGCTTTCGCCTGATCGCGACTTCCGGGACCGCAGACTATCTGACGGACAAGGGGATCAAGGTCGAGAAGGTCAACAAGGTCGCCGAGGGGCGCCCGCATATTGTCGACCGGATCAAGGATGGCGAGGTCAACCTGATCTTCAACACAACCGAAGGATGGCAGTCGCTGAAGGACTCCAAATCGATCCGGGCGGCGGCGCTGGTTGGCAAGATTCCGATCTATACCACGGCCACGGCAAGCAACGCCGCGATGCAGGCGATTGAGGCGTTGCGCGATCAGACTCTTGAAGTTCGCGCGTTACAGTCCTATTATAAGGCTTCGCAGACTTAATTTTCCGACATTTTGTCACACTGCGGGCGGCCTTTGCAAAAGGGGCCGCCGGAAAACTGTTTTTGACGCTGCACGGCTGAAATCGGTAGCGTATCAGTAAGGAAAGGCCAAGAATATGGCTGTTGAAAAAGTACCAATGCTCGCCGAAGGCCATGTAAAAATGGAAGCCGAACTCAAGGCGCTGAAGGCGGAGCGGCCGATCATTGTCGACGCGATCGAAACCGCACGGGCCCATGGTGACCTCTCGGAAAATGCCGAATATCATGCAGCCAAGGAACGGCAGGGCCAGGTCGAGGCGACGATCGGCGATCTCGAGGACAAGCTGTCCCGCGCCCAGGTTATCGATCCCAAGACGCTGTCGGGCGACAAGGCCGTGTTCGGCGCGACGCTGACCTTGCTCGATGAAGATGACAAGCCGGTCAAATATCAGCTGGTCGGGCAGGCGGAAGCCGATGCCAAGGCCGGCAAGATCAGCTATAACTCCCCGATTGGCCGCGCCCTGATCGGTCGCAGCGTTGGCGACGAGATCGAAGTGACGGTGCCGTCGGGCGACAAATATTTTCTGCTCGACAAGATCGAGTTTATCTAGCGCCGATGCATATGCCGGCCGGAAAACTGACCAACGGACTGATCATCGCCAATGTCGTGATCTTCCTGGTCATCTGGATTTTCGGGTGGGAGCAGGAAGCGATTTTGCGCGGCGGGATGTTTCCGATCCGTCTGAGCGGAGAAGCATTCGACCTGTCCGCCTATGGCTGGCTGGTACCGGCCTGGCTGACGCCATTGACCTCCGCCTTTTTGCACAGCGGTTTGCTCCACATCAGTTTCAACATGCTGATGCTGCTGTTCTGCGGCCGGTTTGTCGAGCAGGCGCTGGGGCCGGGGCTGATGGCGATCCTCTATGTCGTGGGTGCCTATGCCGCGGCCTTCGCGCAATATGCGACCGACAGCGGCTCGATGATCCCGATGGTCGGGGCCAGCGGGGCGATTTCCGCGGTGCTTGGCGCCTATGCGCTGCTGTTCGCCCGCAACCGGGTCGATGCGGTGGGACCGATTCCGGGCCATGTCGTGCGGATCGTCTGGCTGACGCTGGCGTGGATCGGGATCCAGCTGATGATCGGGGTCGCGACCAGCGGCAATCTGCAGGGCATCGCGATCTTCGCGCATATCGGCGGATTTGTCGCGGGACTGGTGCTGACCCGGCCGTTGCTGGGCTGGCGGTTTCGCAGCGCCTAGAGGTCTTCGGGCAGATCGGGCTCGAGCAGCTTGTGCAAATGGACGACGACATATTTCATCTCGGCATCGTCGACGGTCATCTGGGCCTTTGAACGCCAGGCGTCCTCAGCTTCGTCATAGTCTGGATAGACTCCGACCAAATCCATCTTGTCGAGGTTGACAAATTCCACCCCGCGCGGATCCTTGACCCGTCCACCCATGACCAGATGGATTTTGCTGCGCTGCTCGCTCATTTTTTTCCCTGATTTTCTTCTTTCACCGCATCCTGTGCTGCGGCGATCGCGGTCTTAGCAGCCTCGATGGCTTTGCCAAACAGATCTTTGAACTGCGCGCGCATATTGTCGTTGCTCAGACCCAGTTCCCCAATCTGGTCACGGCTGGCATCCTTTGCTGCCTGATAGGCTGTCTTGACAGTATCGTTGACCTTGCGGCCCGCGACCCCGACATATTTGCCTTCGGCCTTGCTTCTCGGCAGCAGGGCACCGATCAAAATACCCAGAGCAGCACCGCCGGCAACAATCACCAGCGGACTGTTGGAAATGGTTTCCTCGGACCTGGCCACGGCCTTTTTCGCCACATCCCGGGTCGCGGCCACGCTCTCGGCAGCCTTTTCGCGCCCTTCACCGAGGAGGGCCGCCGCACGGGCCTTGGATTCGGACATTTTCTCGCGCGCAACTGTCGATCCCTCGGCGGCGATTTCCCTTGCCGTCTCGAGCCGCTCACGGGATGCCGCGCGGGCTTTTTCGATATTGTCGGTCAGCTTGTTCATGGTCTATTCCTCGGTTGAATCCGGCTCCGAAATTTTACGGCTGGCGATGAGTTTTGCAATGGGCTTCCGCATCGCGATCAGGGTGGCGGTCGCGGCAACCGTGGCGGTGAGGGCGGGCTTGGCCCTGATCCCGCTGATCGCGCCGGATCCGGCCCGGCGGACGCGGTCTACAGTCTTGCTCTTTGCCTCGGCCACGAGATTGGACGGTTTCAGCCGTTCCCGGGTTTTCCGGGTATCCCGTTTCAAATTCTGGCGGGCCTGATCCCGATCCATGGCAAGGTTGCGCAGGCTGAATATTTCATCGTTGTTTTTCGGCATCATCATTCTCACGTATCATTTTCATCGAGCGGCAGTTTCTTGGCTCCCTTGATCGCCATGTTCATCATCACGGCGGCCACAAGCAGCGTCGCTCCGGTAACGAGAGCGGTTGCGGCCACCGGGCCGAGATAGTTGGACAATATCAGCAACAGTCCCAGAATCAGGGTGATCACGGCAGTGCTGCCGCAGATTACGGCCAGCCCGAACAGGGTCAGGATGCGCTTGGTTGCCGCCATGTTGACCGACAGCTTTACGCGATAATATTCGACTTCGGCGTGGGCCAGCAGGCGGACATCCTCGATCAGGTCGGTGACCTGCGATGTCAGCGTTTTTGCCTCCGGTTCGTCCGCACCCGGGGATGCGGTGTCGTCGGGAACCCGCTCTTCATCCAAAACCGAAATATCCTTTTCCTGCAACATCCGTCACCCGAGTATGTGGTGGCGCCATGCTACACTCATGCGTCCTTGTCATCCATCCCTGATTTGATCAGACGGGATACCAGGAATCCGACCACGGCTGCGGCACCGATTGCCACGGCCGGACTCTTGCGCACGAAACCGCGCGCGTCCTCGACCATTTCGTCGATTTCCTTGGCGTTCAGCTTTTCTGCAAAGGAGGACACGGCGTCGGCGGCCGAGCGGGCATAGTTGCCATATTTTTCGCCGACATTGTCGTCGATCGTTCTGGCGCTATCCTCGATCATCTTGCTCAGATTCTCGATCGCGTTGCCGGTGCGTTCCTTGCCCTGAGTGGCGGCTGACCTGGCCTTTGTCAGAGCCCGATCCTTGAAGTCACCGCTGGTGTCCTTGCTGGTTGACGCTGCCTTGGTTGCGCCCGCTTTCAGCGGGGCGGCTTTCTGTGCCTTGGTGGTGCGGGTTTCAGACGTGTCTTTCTTGGCGCTTGTCTTTTTCGCGGCGGGCTTCTTTGCCGTGGTTTTTGTCGGCGTTTTCGCGGTTGTCTTCTTGATCTCTGCCATAATCAAATTTTCCTTTTTCATTGTCCCTTGCCAACACTCCACAAGCGGAAAGCGTTCCATTTGCGGTTCCCTTCGAATGGAAATGGTATCATTTGCTTTAGAATCAAGGGGGAAAGCGGCGATAAAAGCTGTGCAATGGATTGCAAGACGCGGGTGATCGCGATAAGGCGAGGGCCATCATTTTCCCTGTTCCGGAGCCTTTTTCATGACTGCAATTATCGACCTTCATGCCCGCCAGATTCTGGACAGTCGCGGCAATCCGACGGTAGAGGTCGACATCCTGCTCGAGGACGGCAGCTTCGGCCGTGCGGCGGTGCCTTCCGGCGCTTCGACCGGCGCCTATGAAGCGGTCGAGCTGCGCGACGGCGACAGCAGCAAATATCTGGGCAAGGGCGTTCTCAAGGCAATTGAAGCCGTCAACGGCGAGATCAAGGATGCGCTGACCGATCTGGATGCCGAAGACCAGGAAGAGCTGGATGCGGTGATGATCGCGCTGGATGGTACGGCCAACAAGAGCCGGCTGGGCGCCAACGCGATATTGGGCGTCAGCCTGGCGGTGGCAAAGGCAGCTGCCGACGCACGCGGCTTGCCGCTCTATCGCTATGTCGGCGGGGTTTCCGCGCATGTCCTGCCGGTGCCGATGATGAATATCATCAACGGCGGCGAACATGCCGACAACCCGATCGATTTTCAGGAATTCATGGTGATGCCGGTGGGCGCCGACAGCCTGTCGGAAGCCGTCCGCTGGGGATCGGAAATTTTCCATACGCTGAAAAAGGGCCTGTCCGAAAAGGGCCTTGCCACCGCGGTGGGGGATGAAGGCGGATTTGCGCCCAATCTCGGATCGACCCGCGAAGCGCTCGATTTCATCATGGCGTCCGTGGAAAAGGCCGGATTCAAGATCGGCGACGAAGTTGTGCTGGCGCTGGATTGTGCGGCGACGGAATTTTTCCGGGATGGCAAATATCATATTTCCGGCGAAGGCAAGGTCCTGAACCCGGCCGAGATGTCGGACTATCTGGCTGACCTTTGCCGGGACTATCCGATCAAGTCGATCGAGGATGGTATGTCGGAGGATGATTTCGAAGGCTGGAAACTGATCACCGATGCGGTCGGCGACACGGTGCAGCTGGTCGGTGATGACCTGTTCGTGACCAATCCCGAGCGCCTGTCGATGGGCATCGCTGACGGGCTGGCCAATTCGCTGCTGGTGAAGGTCAACCAGATCGGAACCCTGTCGGAAACGCTGGCCGCTGTGCGGATGGCGCATAATGCATCCTATACGGCGGTAATGTCGCACCGGTCGGGAGAGACCGAGGATTCCACGATCGCCGATCTGGCGGTGGCAACCAACTGCGGTCAGATTAAGACCGGCAGTCTGGCCCGGTCGGACCGGCTCGCAAAATATAACCAGCTGATCCGCATCGAGGAAGAACTGGGCAATGTAGCGCATTACGCCGGACGCTCCATTTTTGCAGCATAGCCGCTTCCCCTCGATTGCGGGGCGTCCGGGCGCTGAACTTCCCTTTTGGCCATTAAGCCTCTTGCCAGCGAATCACTTTTCTGATTCAAGGGAGTTATATGGCGCAGCGAGCAAAAATTTTTGATCTGATCAAGGCGGCCCTCGGGCCCGGATTTGCGCTGATGACCCTTCTCGCCATAGCAGGCTATGCCGTGCTCGGGCCAACCGGAGTTTTGGCCTGGGGTGACTATCAGGCACAACTGGAACTGCGCGGTATCGAACTGGCGAAGCTGCAAAGCGAGCGCGATGCCCTGAAGAACCGGGTCGAGTTGCTTGATCCAAAAGGCGCTGACCCGGATTTGATCGGTGAACTTTTGCGCAAGAAGGTGAATGTGGTCCATCCGGACGAGATTATCGTTCCCTTGAAATAACAATTGGTCGTTTCGATCGGCAATCACGAATTCTGCTCTGGCGCCGAGTCTAAGTGCTTGGGTAACGGAGCAGTTTTGGCTATGCTGTTGGCACGTTAATAAAAGGATCCCGCTCGCGTGGCAAAAGCTCCCCGGAAAACCGCCCCAGCCAAAAAACCTGCGCCGTCGAAGCGCGCTCCTGCCAAAGCCAAACCCGTGGTGCATTCCACCGGTGGATTGAAGGCGCCGATCTATAGTGCAAGCAAGGACGAGATGCTGGAATTCTATGAGCAGATGCTGCTCATCCGGCGGTTCGAGGAGAAGGCAGGGCAGCTTTACGGGCTTGGCCTGATCGGCGGATTCTGCCATCTGTACATCGGTCAGGAAGCGGTGGTAACCGGCCTGCAATCAGCGATCAATCCTGGCAAGGACAGCGTCATTACCGGTTATCGCGACCATGGCCATATGCTCGCCTGTGGAATCGACCCGAATATCGTGATGGCGGAGCTGACCGGTCGCGCTTCCGGTATTTCGAAAGGCAAGGGCGGCTCGATGCACATGTTCTCGGTCGAACATGGCTTTTATGGCGGTCACGGTATCGTCGGGGCGCAAGTGTCGCTTGGTACCGGTCTCGCCTTTGCTCACAAGTACAAGGAGGATGGCGGCGTCTGCCTCGCCTATTTCGGCGACGGCGCGTCCAACCAGGGGCAGGTCTACGAAAGTTTCAACATGGCCGAGCTTTGGCAGCTGCCGGTAATCTTCGTGATCGAGAATAACCAATATGCGATGGGTACCAGCGTCAACCGTTCGTCCGCCGAGGACCAGCTCTACCGGCGCGGGGAAAGCTTTCGCATTCCCGGCGTTCAGGTAGACGGGATGGACGTGCTCGCCGTGCGCGGTGCGGTGGAAGAGGTGTTGAAGGATGTGCGCGGCGGTGGCGGGCCGGTGCTGATGGAGCTCAAGACCTATCGCTATCGCGGTCACTCGATGTCCGATCCGGCCAAATATCGCAGCCGTGACGAGGTCCAGGATGTGCGCGAGAAATCCGATCCGATCGAGCGGCTGAAAGCGGCCCTGCTGAAAAAGGGCGTGAAGGAGGAAGATCTGAAGGCGCTGGACAAAAAGGTCCGCAAGACGGTCCTGGAGGCGGCTGATTTCGCCGAGGAATCGCCGGAGCCGGAATTGTCCGAACTCTATACCAACGTGCTGGTGGAGCAATATTGATGGCGATCCAACTGAAAATGCCTGCGCTATCCCCCACCATGGAAGAGGGCACGGTCGCAAAATGGTTTGTCAAGGAAGGCGATGAAGTCGTATCCGGCGACATTCTGGCGGAGATCGAAACCGACAAGGCGACGATGGAATTTGAAGCGGTCGACGAGGGCGTGATCACGAAAATTCTGGTTGCGGCGGGAACCGACGAGGTCGCCGTCGGCACCGTCATCGCCGAAATGGCTGGAGAGGACGAGGAGGCCGACACCGGAGAGGAAGCCGGATCCGAAGCCGATGATAAAGGTGCAGCGCCAAAGCAGGCCGCCGAATCCGAGCCCAAGGAAGACTCCACTCCGGAAATCATGCAAGCGGCTCCACCGGCGCCGGTTTCGCGCGCTGCCGATCCGTCCGTCCCCGAGGGCACCAGCATGGCCTCGCTGTCGGTCCGGGAAGCATTGCGCGATGCCATGGCCGAGGAAATGCGCAAGGACGAGAATGTTTTTGTGATGGGCGAAGAGGTTGCGGAATATCAGGGTGCCTACAAGGTAACCCAGGGGTTGCTGGAAGAATTCGGTGCCAAGCGGGTGATCGATACGCCAATCACCGAACATGGATTTGCCGGCATCGGTGCCGGTGCCGCCATGGGTGGCCTGAAGCCGGTCGTCGAATTCATGACGTTCAATTTCGCCATGCAGGCGATTGACCAGATCATCAATTCGGCCGCGAAGACCAATTATATGTCAGGCGGCCAGATGCGCTGCCCGATCGTGTTCCGCGGTCCCAATGGTGCAGCCTCGCGCGTCGGTGCGCAGCACAGCCAGAATTACGGTCCCTGGTATGCATCGGTTCCGGGACTGATCGTGATTGCGCCCTATGATGCGGCGGATGCCAAGGGACTGTTGAAAGCAGCTATCCAGTCGCCCGACCCGGTTGTCTTTCTGGAGAACGAGCTGCTGTACGGGCGGTCTTTTGATGTACCGGAACTTGAAGACTATACACTGCCGATCGGCAAGGCGCGGATCATCCGCGAAGGCAACGATGTAACGATTGTAAGCTATTCGATCGGTGTCGGTCTGGCGCTCGAGGCAGCGGACAGTCTTGCCGGAGAAGGCATCGAGGCGGAAGTCATCGATCTGCGGACGTTGCGGCCGCTGGATACGGAGACGGTTCTGAAGAGTCTGGCCAAAACGAACCGGATGGTGGTGGCCGAGGAAGGCTGGCCGACCTGTTCTATAGCGAGCGAAATAATTGCCCTCTGCATGGAGCAGGGCTTCGACGATCTGGATGCACCGGTGACGCGGGTGACCAATGAAGATGTTCCGCTGCCCTATGCGGCGAATCTGGAAAAAGCGGCGCTGATCGACAGCGCGCGGATCATCGAGGCGGTCAAGAAGGTTTGCTACAAATGACGCCGCATCTGGGGAAGGCGAACGGTCGGTCCTAGCGGTTCAGGAGGGCGGATTGTCGATGGTGCCATAGACGTCGCATTTCCAAAGCTCGTTGCTTGGAATCGAACTGGCATTTTTCATCGCATGGTCATCGCGTTCGCGCGCGACGAAGGCGCTTTGATAGCGGATCACGGTATTGCCAAAGAACCGGTCTGAAATCAGTGGCTCGTAGTCGTAAACAACTTCAGCGAAATTGATCGCAGTGGACGGGGATGCGGTTATTTTGTTTCCGGTCGGGCCGACACCTGCAACCAGACTGGAGTCGTCCTTCCCGTCACCTTCCTGGCCGTAGGACGATCCATAGCTGGTATTGCCGCCGTAGCATCGTTGCCAGCGTATCCACTGACCGGCGTCAGAGCCGCTTTTGCCGTTGACCTCGAGATTGGACAGAATGATCCGGGCGTTGGGCGAAAAGTCGATGGCATCTCCGGTCAGATCTGCGCCGGTGAATATTTCGCGGATGTCCGCTTCATCAATCGATTCCCGCACGCGTGAAGCATTGTCGGCAACCAGCATGGCGATTTGACTGACCTGCAAATGAGCGACGGCGAGATTTGCGGTCTCCATACCAGCCAGTCCGATAAGCAGCATGACCGGTGCGGTGAAGGCAAATTCAAGCAGTGCGAGTCCGCTCGTGTCTTCGACGATTGGCAGGTTCTTGAATCGGTCTGCCAGTTTCCAGGCTTCGGTTTTCAGCATTTTTTGCATGTTTCTGCCGCCTCCCTCTAGTTCAGCGTCGATACGCAGGTTGCGACGAGGTCGACTTGCGCACCATAGGGCTGATTGCGCACTGCCGTGCTGTTGGAGATGGTCATCGTCTCGTTCAGCCCGATCATTGGCGCCAGGGGAAAAAGGCGCGGCGAAACGATTTCGATCTTGTAGTTCACAATATCATCAGGGCCGCCGGTTCCGGCAATGCCGTAGTCGGTGTCGAACTCGTCATTCCCGTTATTGTCGATGAAACAGTCGCCGGGGTCGACTTCGCCATTATTGTTGTTGTCGACCGTCAGTTTTTCCGGTTTGCCAATATTGGTAAAATCGAAATAGCTTTCGGTCGACACCGTGATCACGGCATCGTCGAGGACCAGAGCATCCAGTCCATTGTTCACCTGCTGCTCGATTTCAGCGGTCGTCATCTCGCCCGTGGACGCGTCGCGTGCAACCTGGTGCAGAACCGACTTTGACACTGTATCCACATAGCCGCGGTAGCCCAGATCCATGATGCCCAAGAGCATCAGGAGGAAGGGGCCAGCGACGAGTCCGAACTCGACCAAAGTGGCACCGCTCTGATCTTGCAGAAGCCGGAATCTGTTAAGCAAGGATCCAATCATTTCGACAACCTCAATCCGCCAATGGTCTTGGCAATATCGCCGAATGCAGCCTGCAGTGCAGCGTTGCTGGTTGCGGCCGCCGCGTGATCGGCACTGCTCGCACAGTTCAGCAGATTCTGCTGGATGGTGGAGCTGTTGGTGAACTGGATGACCCAGACGGTGATACCCTGCGCCTTGACCGCGCTGCACATCAGCTGGAACCGCTGGGCCTGAATGGCCTCATAACCGGACTGGTTGGTGCCGGTTGGCGCCAGACGACCGTCGAGATCATTATAGCCGTAGACATTATATCTGTAGGGAAAGACGTTCAAATCGCCGTCGGTCATGAAAATCAGGTGGCGCGCGATATTGAACCCGTTTTTGGTCGTCGTGTTTTCGGTCGCGAACAGACCGGATGGCGACAGGAAGCGGGCACCCCAGATCATGCCAATCGTATGATTGGTATTACCGGACGGGCTGAGCGAGTTTATATAGGTTTTGAGATTGCCGGAATAGATTGTGTTGCCTGCGGAATTGAGGCCGGGGTCGGAGTCATAGCTGGCATATTCCGCGAGGCGTCTTCCCTTGGCGGGGCAAGTGGAATCGCTGGCCGAAGAACCATTGCGTGTATATTCCACACCGTCCCAATAAGGCCGCCAGCGGGTCGCCTTGGAATTCGGGATCAGGTCGATATCCAGATCATAGGCGTTGGCCGGAATGGCGTTGGTGGTGGATGTAATATTCGAATAGGTGTCGCGCTCTTCGATGCAGCCATTCCATCGGTCATTCGGTCCATCGGTATCGTCCGCCGGATTGTTATAGAGTGTTGGACGCAATGCGCTGGGGTTACCGGATTTTATCGATTTGACATACGCCGAGACATCGTGATCGAATTCGTCATATTCCCAGAAGTCGAAGACGGCGCCAGGTTGCCACGTGGTGGTTTTGACCGGGGGTGAATCATAACGTTCAACTTTGCGTGTGCACAATTTGTAATTGCTGCTGTACCGTCGGTAGCTGTAATAGCTGAATTCATAATAATAGCCGTTTTGGGTCAACGGCGTGCCGTTCCCATAGCCGCTGTCGCCGGGATTCCAGATAGGCGGCGTGGTCCTGTTCTGCCCGAAATCGTCTTCACAGGCATTGCGATCATTGCCGCTGGCACCGGCTACGTTGATTTGTTCGTAGGTGGTTACCTTGTTGGTGCCCGGCACGATCCAGTGGGCCCGCCGGGTCTGGTAATTCCATTCGTCGTCGCTGGTCGTACCGACGCCACCAACCAGCCACGACGGATTTTCGTCGTACAAGGTTTCGCCGACATTGATCATCGCGTTATAGGGCATGAAGCCATAGCGGATCTGGCTGCCGTTCGAACTATTGTCGCCCGTGCCCAGAATGTTATAGAAATCCTCTACCGCATCCTTGAGGCCGGTAATTCTTTTTTCGGATTCAGTAGATGTCCAGGAACCATCGGGTTTCCAGTTCATTGAACCGGTGACGTCGAGCACCATCATCACATCGACATTGCCGATGTCGAGGCGGCTGGTGCAATCGACTTTCAGCTTCATTTTCTGATAGCCGAAAATCTTCATGATCGACGTGTTCAAGGTGGTCTGGGCGTAGCCCTTGACCGACTTGTCTCCCGAAGGACCGTCGACAAAGCGCGGATTGTCAACACCGTTGACCTTGGCGAAGGCGTCGGTGTCGAAGGATCCTTCCGGAAAGTTGAAATCGAAAAACTTACGGGCTTCTGCGGCATCGGCGGACGACATGGTCGCACCGGTCATGGCTCGGCGACCGGCCAGTGCGCCGGCATCGCAGGCCTGTTGCAGGCGGGCCTGGGCCATGTAGGCGCGGCCGATGTCAACGCCGCCACCAATGATCGCGGCAATCGGAAACAAGGCGGCCGCAGCCATGGCATAGACGTTACCGGCCGTGTTAGAGCGCAATGCCTTGAGCAAGGCTGCCGCTGAATACCCGTGTTTTCTGCCAAGCATGCGCTCTGGCCCCCTGAAATAACCCAATTCGAACATGCCGAGTACGCGAAAAAGGGTTAGCGGCGGTCCAACAGGCATGGTTAAGGCGAAGTTTACCTTGATTTCGTCCGGAAAACTCGCGACCGCAACGACATGAGCGATGTGCTGCAAGAGCTGGAACCGCTGCGACGGTTGATTGTTGCCTATGCCGCATCGGCAGACCGGGACCGCTATGCTCTGCTTTTTGCGCTTGATGCGCGTTGGGCGGATATCGTCCGTTCGACAACGGAAATATTGATTGGGCAGATGCGGTTAACCTGGTGGCGGGATATCTTAACCAAGCCGGCTGCGGAACGACCGGCAGGCGAACCGCTGGTCGAGCATATCAACCGGCTCGAAGAACAGGGGACTAGTCTCGCTCCGCTTTTGCACCTGCTTGACGGGTGGGAAGTGATGCTGGATGATTTTCCCTGGGATGATCGTCAATTTGACGCTTATGCTTCGGCCCGGGGCCACGGCTTGTTCGCATCCGGTCTGGCGGTGGGCCGGTCCTTGGACGAAAGCCAGGCCGAACAGGGCAGGGCCTGGGCACTCTGGGATTTTGCCCGCCATTGTTCCGATGCCGGCATGCGCCAGGCGGCATTTGAGCGTTGTACCGAAATTGCCAACTCCGGGTATCCGCCCACTTTTGACAGAAGCGGACGACCGCTCTCTATCCTCTGCAAACTGATGGAACGCGATGTTAGAAAGGGCCAACTGACTGCCGATCTTTACCGTCCGGCCAGTGCTGCGCGCATCATCTGGCACGGAATTACGGGTCGCTAGATCGACGGTCGCTGAGCCGCGGGTTTTGTTGATGTTGAAATTTGCCGCCGGAGCTGCGGGTATCTTGCTGTTGTTGACCGCCGGTCTGTTTCTGTGGATCGGTGCCCAGGGACAGGATATTCCGATTCCCGCGGCGCCGCCGCCTCCGCAGCCAGCCGAACCGGAAATCCTGCCGGAAGCCGTGCTTGACGAACAGACGGTCGGGCCCGCGCCGCCGAGGCCTCCCAAGGCCTATAAAGCTTCGCGCGAGGAAATGCGGTTCAACCGCTATGACCGCAATCGCGACGAGATCATCACACGGCTCGAGATGATGAGCAGCCGCACCGATTCCTTCCGAAAACTCGACACGGACGGGAACAACCTGCTGACCTTCGAGGAATGGGCGGTCAGGACCAGCGACAAGTTCGCCAGTGCTGACGGCGACAAGAATGGCCAGCTTACCCGGACCGAGTTCCGAACCACGCGGCCGAAGCGCTCGCGGTCGCGCTGCAAATGCTAGAGGCTGATCCTAGGCGAGCTGCAGGCCTTTTGCAGACAGCGGATGCAGCCATTCGGCAAAATCCTGGCGCGCCCTTGTCGTATAGGCTTCCTTGCGTTCCTTTTTCTTTATCCGCTGTTCGAATGGCGGGAAAAGCCCGAAATTGACGTTCATTGGTTGATAGTCGCGGGCATCGGCGCCGCCGGTGATATGCGACAATAGGGCGCCAAAGGCGGTCGTCTGCGGTGGCAGGGTGAACGGTTCTCCGCGCAGTTCCGCCGCGACCATCCGGCCGACCATCAATCCGACCGCCGCGCTTTCGACATAGCCCTCGCAGCCGGTAATCTGGCCCGCGAACCGGATATGCGGTGCCTTTTTGAGGCGCATTTCCTTGTCGAGCAATTTTGGTGCATTGATGAACGTGTTGCGATGGAGCCCGCCCATACGCGCGAACTCCGCCTTTTCCAGACCGGGTATCGTGCGCAGCAATTCGGCCTGTGCTGCATATTTCAGCTTGGTCTGGAAGCCGACCATATTCCACAGCGTCCCGAGCGCATTGTCCTGGCGCAACTGGACGACGGCATAGGCGCTTTCGCCGGTATGCGCGTTGGTCAGGCCGACCGGTTTCATCGGACCGAAACGCAAGGTTTCGGGGCCGCGCGAAGCCATCACTTCGATCGGCATGCACCCTTCGAAATAGGGCGTGTCTTTTTCCCACTGCTTGAAATCGGTTTTCTCGCCTTCGAGCAGCCCCTGAATGAAGGCGACATATTGATCACGGGTCATCGGGCAGTTGATATAATCCTTGCCGTCGCCTTCCGGCCCGACCTTGTCCCAGCGCGACTGCATCCAGGCGATGTCCATGTCGATACTGTCCTTGTAAACGATCGGCGCGATGGCATCGAAAAAGGCGAGCGAATCCTCTCCGGTGGCTGCACCGATGCTTTCTGCCAGGGTCATCGCCGTAAGGGGACCGGTGGCGACGATCGTCAGGCCGCTCTCTGGCAATTGATCAACCCGTTCCCGGACGATCTCGATATTCGGATGTTCGCCCAGTCGTTTGGTCACGCCATCCGCAAAGTGATCGCGGTCGACGGCAAGCGCCGATCCGGCGGGCAGACGATGCTGGTCGCCTTCGCCGATAATGATCGAGTTGAGATCGCGCATTTCCTGATGAAGAAGGCCAACCGCATTTTTCTCCGCATCATCGGACCGGAAGCTGTTCGAGCAGACGAGTTCGGCCAGCTTGTCGGTTTGATGGGCCGGGGTCATTTCCCCGCTCCCCCGCATCTCGGACAGGCGTACCTTCGCTCCCTGTTCCGCCAATTGCCAGGCTGCTTCCGATCCGGCGAGTCCGCCGCCAATGATATGTACATCTGTCATGCGCGCCTTAGTGTTGTGGTAAGACTATAATGTCAATCTGGCAGTCACGCCGGATGCATGATACAGGCGAATCTGAACTGGGGGACAATGATATTCCGATGAAAAGCGCCTTTGCCGAATCCCGGCCGTTTCTGCTGCTCAGCCTGTTGTTCGGGATCAGCTATTTTTTTGTCAAAGACAGCAATATTCCCGGCGTATATCTGATCGCCTGGAAAGGCGCTGGCGTTGGATTTCTTGCCGTGTATGCGCTCGTGCGTCTGCACCGACTGGACGGCAAGATTGTCGGGGCCATCATGGCGCTTGGTGCAATCGGTGACATGGCATTGGAATATGATCTGATCATGGGTGCTGGCGCATTCATGGCCGGCCATCTGCTGGCGATCTTGTTCTACGCCCGCTTTCGGCGCCACAAGCTCGCCTTCAGCCAGAAATTGTTCGCCATGATTCTGGTTCCCTTGTCCGTTCTGATCGCCTGGACGCTGCCTTCGGTGCGTGCGGATGCGGCTGGTATCGCGATCTACTGTCTTTCAGTGGCGGCGATGGCGGCGATGGCATGG
>TARA_R100001244_G_scaffold116183_2_pt1 | contig 88764 bp, 77 predicted proteins | sample TARA_R100001244 | Tara Oceans TARA_R100001244 (sample SAMEA2621564) | marine metagenome | biome: marine biome (ENVO:00000447); feature: mesopelagic zone (ENVO:00000213); material: "saline water (ENVO:00002010), including plankton (ENVO:xxxxxxxx)" | depth 790 m
GCTGCGGGGCGGGCGATAGCGGCTCATATGACTGCTGTTTGACGGATAAGGCGCGAGTCTATCAGCCCTCGCGCAGCACCGTCAGCGGGCTCACATTCAGCGCCCGGCGCGTACCGATGATGCCGGCACCACCGACCAGCAATGCACCTATCAGCGGTAGCAGCAGTAGCCACGGGTGAGGGCGCCAGTCCAACTGGAAGGCGTAGCGGTAGAGCAGAAAACTGATCAGCTCGCAGCCGACCGCGGCCAGCAAACCGCTGGCTGCGCCGAGCAGGCCAAACTCGGCGCGACGTGCCTTGATCAGCAGTTTGCGTTCGGCACCGAGCGCGCGCAGCAAGGCGCCCTGGCGGATGCGCTCGTCCAGGGTGGCCTGCAAGCCGGCAAACAGCACGGCGAGGCCGGCAGCCAGCACAAACAGCAGGACAAATTCGATGGCCAAGGTAACTTGCGCCAGAATGCTGCGCAGTTGTGCGAGCAAGGCTTCGACTTGCAGCAGGGTGACCGCAGGAAACGCCCGCGACAGCTCGACCAGTTGTCGCTCCTGCTGCGGCGGCAGGTAGAAGCTGGTCAGGTAGGTGACGGGAAGGTCTTGTAGGGTGCCGGGCTGGAAAATCATATAGAAGTTGGGTTGGAAACTGTTCCAGTCGACCTCGCGCAGGTTACGCACCGCGACCTCGCGTTCGATCCCCGCGATATTGAAGGTCAGGCGGTCGCCAAGTGCGATTTGCAGGCTTTCGGCCAGTTCCGATTCGACGGAAACGCCGGGCAGTTCGTCGGCTTGGGCGGCCATCCACCATGTACCGGCGAGCAGTTGGTTACTCGCCGGCAATTCGTCGGCCCAGGTCAGGCTGAGATCGCGGCGTATGGCGCGGTCTCCCTGCGATTCCTTGCTCACCAGCTGATTCACCGGCTCTCCGTTGATCAGCGTCAGGCGTCCTGGAACCACCGGGTAGAGTGGCGCGGGCTCCGGTGACAGGGCTGCGAGGCGGGCGGCAAAGGCATCTTTTTCGGCGGGCAGTACGTTTAGTGCGAAATGATTCGGCGCGCGTTCGGGCAACTGATCTTGCCAGGTGTCGAGCAACTCACCCCGCAGCAGCGCGATCAATGCCATCGCCAGCAGAATCAGACCGAATGCCAGGGACTGGCCCGCCGCTGCCAAGGGGTGGCGGAGCAGTTGACCGAGGCCCAAGCGCCAGGGCAGGGCGGCGCGGGCGAGTAGGCGGCGCAAGCTTTGCAGTGCGAGCAGCAGCAGGCCGCCGAGCACCAGTGCGGTGATCAGGCCGCCGCCGAGCAGGGCGAAGGTCAGTTGCAGGTCCAGGCTCAGGCGCCACATGATCAACCCCAGCGCCAGCAAGGCGGCGCCATAGACCAGCCAGGAGCTGGCCGGCACCGGGAGCAGGTCGCGGCGCAATACGCGTAGCGGCGGTACGCGCCCCAGTGCCGCGAGCGGTGGCAGGGCAAAGCCGGCGAGGGCGACCAGGCCGGTGGCGATGCCCGCCAATGCAGGCCACACGCCACCTGCCGGTATCTGGGCCGGGAGCAGGCCTTGCAGGGCATAGAACAACCCCAGCTGAGCCAGCCAACCAAGCAGTGCACCAATCGCGCTGGCGCCAAGACCGAGCAGCGCGAGTTGCAGGCTGAATAGCCCCAGTGCCTGATTGCGCGAGAGGCCCAGGCAGCGCAGTAGGGCGCTGGCATCGAAGCGGCGAGCCGCGAACCGCGCCGCGGAAAGGGCGACCGCGACGCCGGCGAGCAATACCGCCGCGAGGCTGGCCAGGTTCAGGTAGCGTTCGGCGCGACCGAGCGCGCCACCAACCTGGCGGTTGCCGTCGCGGGCATCTTCCAGGCGTTGATGCGCCGCCAGCGTCGGACTGACCGCCGTGCGGTAAGCGGCCAGCGCTTCGGCAGAGCCGCGCCACATTTCCCGGTAACGCACGCGGCTGCCCGGCTGCACCACGCCAGTGGCAGCCAGATCATCCAGGTGCATCAATACGTGGGGCGTCAGGCTGTAAAAATCGCCGGCTTCGTCCGGCAGATAGGTCAGCACGCGGGTCAGGCGCAGGGCCTTGGCGCCGACTTCAATGGTGTCGCCAATATTCAGCTCAAGGGCTGCGAACAAGCGCGCTTCGGCCCAGGCTTCGCCGGGTTGCGGACCGCTGCTGATCTCTTCCTGCTGATACAGCTGGGCAGCGCTTTTCAGTTGTCCGCGTAATGGATAGCCGTTGTCTGCGGCCTTGACGCTGGCCAGTTGGATCGCCTCATCGCTGGCAATCACGCTGGAGAATTCGACCAGTTGCGCATGATCGAGGCCAAGGCGCTGGCCGTGACTGACTTGTTCCGGTTCGGCCGGCGAGCTGCCCCGCAGAACCAGATCGGCGCCCAGAAATTCGGTCGCACGCATGAGCATGCCGTCGTTGAGGCGGGCGCCGAAGTAGCCAATTGCCGTGCTTGAGGCCACCGCAATGATCAGGGCGAAGAACAAGACGCGCAGCTCGCCGGCACGTGCATCGCGCAGCAGTTGGCGGGCTGCCAGCGAAAGCAGTCGAGAAAAAGGCAAGTGCGTCATCAGGGTTCCACGTGGTCGACCAGATGGCCGCCTTCAAGGCGGATCAGGCGGTGGCAGCGATGCGCCAAGCGCTCGTCGTGAGTCACCAGAACCAAGGTCGCGCCGCGTTCCTGGTTCAGCTCGAACAACAAATCGCTGATGCGTTCGCCGGTATGGCTGTCGAGGTTGCCGGTGGGTTCGTCGGCGAACAGCACGTCGGGTTCGGCGGCAAAGGCACGGGCAATGGCCACGCGCTGTTGTTCGCCACCGGAGAGCTGGCGTGGGTAGTGCGACAGGCGCTGGCCGAGACCGACGCGGTCGAGCAGGCTACGAGCCCGCTGGCGAGCATCGGCGCGACCTTCCAGCTCCAGCGGCAGCATGACGTTTTCCAGGGCATTGAGGCTGTCGAGCAACTGGAAGGACTGGAAAACGAAGCCGACATGCTCGGCCCGCACCCGTGCGCGCTGGTCTTCATCGAGGCTGCCCAGATCATGCCCGGCCAGCGCGACAGTGCCGTCACTCGGCAAGTCGAGGCCGGCGAGTAGGCCGAGCAAGGTGGATTTGCCAGAGCCTGAGCTGCCGACGATGGCCAGGCTATCGCCTTTGTGCAGCTCTAGGGAAAGGCCGTGGAGTATGGTCAACTCGCCTTCCGCGCTTGGAACCACTTTGCTAAGGTTCCGCGCAGTGAGAATGCTTGAGCTCATGGAGAATCCAATGCGTGCATGGTTAATAAGTGCGGCCTTCGGCCTGCTGGTTTACGGACAGAGCGCGCTGGCGGGCACTGTGCTGGTCGTCGGCGATAGTATCAGCGCGGCTTTTGGCCTGGATACCCGCCAAGGCTGGGTGGCTTTGCTGGAAAAACGCTTGGCCGAGCAGGGTTTGCAGCACCAGATAGTGAACGCATCGATCAGTGGCGATACCAGTGCAGGCGGCGCCGCACGGCTGCCTGCGCTACTTACCGAACACCGGCCGGACCTGGTCATTTTGGAGCTGGGCGGCAACGATGGCCTGCGTGGTCAACCGCCGGCGCAATTGCAACAGAATCTTGCGGTGATGATCGATAACGCACGCGCCAGCGGCGCCGACGTGTTGCTATTGGGTATGCGTCTGCCGCCGAATTACGGGGTGCGCTATACCACCGCCTTCGCCCAGGTGTTCACGGTTCTGGCTGAAGAGAAAAAGGTGCCGTTGGTGCCGTTCTTTCTCGAGGGGGTTGGTGGTGTTCCGGCGTTGATGCAAAACGATGGTATCCATCCGGCGGCGGATGCTCAGCCAATCCTCTTGGATAACCTCTGGCCGGCCCTGCAACCACTGCTCTGACGGGCTTTTCTGCACGCAGCCTTTCGGCTAATGTGGCGCCCCCGCTCTGGAGCCATCGATGCCGCGTCCCGCCTGGTCTTTGCACGCCTACCAACTGATCGAGCCTGACGAACAGCTTGATCTGTTCGCCTGCCGTGAAGTGCGCGTGCATTTGGTCGCGCGCCAGTTGGAGCTAGGCGGCTTTGCCGATCGTACCTTGTGTGGCGGCCTGCTGCCGGCTCAACCGCTCTGGCGTGAGCTGGACAAGAGCCTGTTACGCGATAAACGCTTGTGCCCGGCTTGTCGCGCAACTTTTGATGCGCAGAAGCGTGGCGAGCGGCCGCTTTGGCCTATTCGCTGAGGTCTCCCGGTGTGTCCGTTGGCGGTGTACAATCGCCTGCCTCTTTACTATCAGCCACTCTTGTCAAGGATTTCCGGATGTTGTCGCGCGCACCTGCCGTCGCCCGTTGCCTGTCTCTCTCCGTGCTGTTTGGCGTGGGCTCTGCCGTTGCCATGGAGTTGCCTTTGCCGCCGCCCGGTGAAGACATCGTTGGTCAGGTGCAAGTGATCAAAGCCAAATACGAAGACACCTTTGCCGATCTAGGGGTCGCCAACGACCTGGGTTATCTGGAAATGGTTGCCGCCAACCCAGGGATCGATGCGTGGCTGCCGGGCGAAGGCGCGGAAATTATTCTGCCGACTCGCTTCATTCTGCCGCCGGGCCCGCGCGAGGGGATTGTGATCAACCTGGCCGAATACCGGCTGTACTACTTCCCGAAAGGGCAGAACGTCGTGCATACCTTCCCGCTGGGGATCGGTCGCGAGGGCTGGAGTTCGCCGGTAGCCAATGCGCGGATCACCGCCAAGACGCCGAACCCGGGCTGGTATCCACCCCAGTCGATTCGTGAAGAGCACGCCGCCGATGGCGATCCGCTGCCGAGTTACGTGCCGCCGGGTCCGGATAATCCGCTGGGGCCTTACAAGATGGCGCTGTCGGTGCCGGGTTACCTGATCCACGGTTCGAACAAGAAATTCGGTATCGGTATGCGCGTCAGTCATGGCTGTTTCCGCATGCTCAACCATAACGTGCTGCAACTGGCCGACATGGCGCCAGTCGGCACCTCGGTACGCATCGTCAACGAGCCTTATAAGTTTGGCCGCAGCAATGGCAAGGTTTATCTGGAAGCCCATGCACCATTGGATGACGACGGCGTGCCTTCGGTGGTTGATAAGCACACTGCAGTGATCAATGCGCTGCTCAAACGAGACGAACTGGAGAGTCTGCGTTTGGATTGGGAAGTGGTGCGTGAAGTGGTGGCCGCCGAAGATGGCCTGCCGGTGGAAATTGCCGGTCAAGGCGCGGCGCTTGCCAGCAGCGAAGCGCTCGATATGTGATGCGCTTGTGCTTGAACACAACCCGCTGCATGCAGCGGGTTTTTTATTGCCTGCAGATTGCCGGGCTAATCGCGCGGCAATAAAAAAGCCGACCCAGTAACTGGGTCGGCTTTTAGTCAGCCTTGAAGGGCTGTTATTACTTGCGGCTAGCTTTTTCAAGCATGCGCAGAGCGCGCTCATTGGCTTCATCAGCAGTTTGCTGAGCCTTCTGAGCAGCAGCCATAGCTTCATCGGCCTTGCGGTAGGCTTCGTCGGCACGGGCTTGAGCGCGAGCAGCTGCGTCTTCAGTAGCAGTCAGACGAGCTTCAGTTTCTTTGGACATGCTGCTGCAACCGGTAGCCAGAACTGCGGCCAAAGCCAGAGCAGAGAATTTCAGAACGTTGTTCATCGTGTTCCCCTTGAGGTGGAGTTTTCCATAAAAGCAATTTCCAGACGGTAGGAAATTAGCCGGCGTACATACTACCCATAACGTGTAGTAAGTAAACGGAGCCGATGCAAGTGCAGCATCTTTTTTTCATATTGTCGAAGCGCGCACCAGCAAGTTGCGGTGTTTTGTATAAAAAACATACAGTTCAGGCGGTTATGGCATTGCGGTATGGTTTTATTGCGATAAAGCGCATGCTTTGGCCCGCCGCACGGCACTGCGAGTGGGGGCATGAAGTTATGCCGACAACAAGAATAACGAGGGGTTGTGCATGCTGGGGAATATGGGGTTGTTGGCCGGTTTGGCCCTGCTGATTTTCATGGCCTTGCGTGGCGTGAATATATTTATTGCCGCTTTGCTCTGTGCTGCGGTGGTGGCGTTGACTAATGGCTTGCAGCTGCCTGTGGCGCTACTTGAGTATTTCCCTTTTGGACCGTTGGGTGCGTTCACATTCGCCGGTAAGTTTTTCGTGTTGTTTCTCTGTGGCGCTATTTTTGGCAAGGTCATGGCAGCCAGCCAGGCGGCCAGCAGCATTGCCCAAGCGATTACACGCAGCCTCGGTACCTCGCGCACCTTGTGGGTCGCGATGTCGGTCTGTGCGCTGCTGACATATGGTGGGGTGGTGGTCTTCGTGGTGATTTTCACCATGTACCCACTGGGCATCACGCTGATGCGCGAGGCCAATCTGCCTAAACGGTTGTTCTGTGCGGCGACCGCGTTAGGTGCCGGCACTTTCACCATGACCGCTTTGCCGGGCGCGCCGTCTATCCATAATGTGATCGCCGCCAGTGCCCTGGGCACCGATTTGTTTGCCGGCGCCTGGATCGGCCTGTTTGCCAGTGTGGTGATGGTCGCGTTGGGCATGGCCTACGTGCAGCGTGAGTGGCGCTTGGCGCGTATGCGCGGGGAAGGCTTTGAAGCCAATGCGCAGGACCTGCGTATGGAGCAGTTGGCCGGTGAACCTGGCACGGGGCCGCATTGGGGGCTGGCGGTAGTGCCTATTCTGCTGGTGTTGGGCGTCATCATGCTGCCGCGCTTGATGCTGCTGGGCGGGCTTGCTGTGCCAGGAGAAGGGCTGTTGGGCGCACTCATCGGCTTTAGCCAGGGGCAACCGATTCTCTGGCCGAGCCTGGCGCTGGTGATTGCCACGGGCGTTGCGGTGCTGCTGTTTCCTGGTTTGCGGCGCAATACGCTTACCTTGCTGGGGCAGGGCGCAGACGATGCGATCATGCCTTTATTGAACACCGCCGCGGTGATCGGTTTTGGCGGTGTGGTGATTCAGACCGCGGGGTTCAGTCAGTTTTCCCAGTGGGTGCTGGCGGTAGACTTACCGCCGCTGTTATCGATTTTCGTCTCGGTCAGCGTGGTCTCGGGGATCGTCGGCTCATCCTCCGGGGGCTTGCAGATATTCATGCAGACCCTGGCGCCGAAGTACCTGGAAATGGGCGTTGAGCCCGAGGTGCTGCACCGCATCGCCAACATTGCTGCGGGCGGGTTGGATTCGTTGCCGCACTGCGGTGCGGTAATTGCCATGCTGATGATCATGGGGCTGACGCATAAGCAGGCTTATAAAGACATTTTTGTGGTGACGGTGCTGATTCCAGTGGTTGCGGTCTTGCTCTGTATTGCGCTGCTGAGTGTGCTCTAAGTCGTTGATTCGCCGTGGCTGAGAGGTTTTCGTCCTGATAAGCTGCGCGCATCGGGAATTGCGTTTGTTCAAGGATGTGCACATGTCAAAGCTGATTAAGTGGGGCCTGTTGTCGGTACTGGCGATTGCGGTGCTGATCAAGTTGTCATTATGGCTGTCGGTGCGCTCGATCATGAGCGATGCCACTGCGCAGCTTGCGCCCATCATGGACATCCGTTACGGCGGCATCACGTCGTCGTTCGATGGCCGGATCGGCCTGGAAAAAGTCGAAATCCATGTCCCGGTCATACGTGACAGTCTGCGGGTCGAACACGCAGAGCTTAAGTTCAACGGTTTGGGCGAGTTGTTGCGTTTCAAGGAGCGCCTGGCCGAAGGCAAGTTCCCCGAGCAGATGGCGGTTAATCTCAAGGGGTTGGCGCTGGATGTACACGGGCCTTTCATGCAGCAGCTGTATGACACGCCAGCCGAGCGCAGCGTATTCACGGCGATGAGCGAGGTGGCCTGTGGCAAGGTACGCACCATTGGTACTGGTGAGCTGCTGGACATGGGCTATCGCACGTTCGAGACCGATGGCCAGTTTTCCTACCTGTTCCAGCCCGGTGCGCAGACGCTCAGTTTCAACCTGACCTCCGATACCCGCGATATGGGTGAACTGCGAGTCGGTTTGTCGCTGGCCAATATGTCAGAGAAGCCCGGCGATCTGCGGGTCAATCCGCCGAAGATTCAGCGGGTGTCCGTCGAGATCAACGATAACCAGTACCAGCGCAAGGTCCAGGAATATTGTGCAGGTAAGTTGGGGCTAAGCACTGAGGCGTATCTGCAAGCTGCTGTACAGCAGTTCGACAAGGTCTTGCGCAGCCAGCGGATCGCCTTGGAGCAACCGGTGTTGGATGCATACGGCCGCTACCTCGCCGATCCGCAGTCGCTGCGGGTAGAGCTTGAGCCGAGCGATGGCATGGTTTGGGACGGTTTGCAGTTTTTCGACGCGAAAGACGTACTGAGCATGTTGCGCCCGACCGTATTGGTCAATCGCGATGTGGTGGCGCCCTTGGGCTTTGCCTGGGTCGATCCGCATGCGCGTCCGCCTGTCGCGGCGCAAGAGTTGCTCGCTGCACAAGCTGTCGCCGTGGCGTCAGGTGGCGCTCAAGAGGGATTTGTCAGTGTGGCCAGCTTGGCCGATCATGTTGGCAAACGTTTGCGCTTTGTCACCTATGATGGCATGTATTACCAAGGTGTTTTGACGCGGATAGTGAACGATAAAGCTTATCTCAGCCTCCAAGGCGGTAACGGAACGGCAGAGATGTCGCTTCGTCTGGAAAAGATCGATCAGGTGCGGGTGCAGTTTTAGCGCCCAATTAGAGGAGTTGCGATGAGCGAGGCGTTGTCCATTCACCATGACCTGTCGGGTCATCAGTTCGAGACCACAGTGGATGGTGATCGTGCTTATCTGGCCTATATGGATCTGGGCAAGCAGACCTTGGACATTTACCGCACATTTGTGCCGAACTCGCTGCGCGGCCGTGGTATTGCGGCAGCATTGACCGAGCATGCCCTGCAGTATGCAGAGCGTATGGGCTATAGCGTGATTCCATCGTGCTCCTACGTCGAGCGCTATATGGAGCGGCGCCAGCGGCACACGGCAAAAAGCTGAATAAGCGATAGTTAAAAAAACGCCGGGCAATGCCCGGCGTTTTTGTTTGTGCGGTTTCAGCCGCGCTGGCGTTTGGGTAGCACATCCTTGAGTTTGGCGTGCATGCTGCGCAGGGTTTTTTCGGTGCTGTCCCAGTCGATGCAGGCATCGGTGATCGACACGCCGTATTTGAGCTGGTTGAGGTCTTTGGGGATCGACTGGCTGCCCCAGCCCAGGTGGCTCTCGACCATCAAGCCGACAATCGACTGGTTGCCTTCAAGAATCTGGTTGGCGACGTTTTCCATCACCAGTGGCTGCAGGGCCGGATCTTTGTTGGAGTTGGCGTGGCTGCAGTCGACCATGATGTTCGGGCTGATGCCGGCTTTGGTCAGTTCCTGCTCACAAACGGCAACGCTGACCGAATCGTAGTTCGGCTTGCCGTTGCCACCGCGCAACACCACGTGCCCGTATGCATTGCCCTTGGTGGTGACGATGGATACGCCGCCCTCTTGGTTGATGCCGAGAAACCGGTGTGGGCTGGAGACGGATTGCAGGGCGTTGATCGCCACTGTCAGGCCGCCATCGGTGCCGTTCTTGAAGCCAACCGCCGAGGACAGGCCTGAGGCCATTTCGCGGTGGGTTTGCGATTCGGTGGTGCGCGCGCCGATCGCCGACCAGCTGATCAGGTCCTGCAAGTACTGCGGGGAGATCGGGTCGAGTGCTTCGGTCGCGGTGGGCAAGCCCATTTCGGCCAGGTCGCGCAGCAGTTGGCGACCGATGTGCAGGCCATCCTGAATCTTGAACGAGTCGTCCAGGTACGGGTCGTTGATCAGACCTTTCCAGCCCACCGTGGTGCGCGGCTTCTCGAAGTACACGCGCATGACCAGATACAGGCTGTCCGACACTTCCGCGGCCAGCACTTTCAGGCGCTCCGCATACTCATGGGCGGCCTTGATGTCGTGAATCGAGCAGGGGCCCACCACCACGAACAACCGATGGTCTTTGCCATCGAGGATATTGCGAATCACCTGGCGACCCGCAGCCACGGTACGCAGCGCGGCGTCGGTCAGGGGGATTTCGCGCTTGAGCTGCTCAGGCGTGATCAGGGTGTCGTTGGAGGCAACGTTGAGGTCATCGATCGGTAAATCAGCCATCGTGCTTTTCATCAGGTCAGAGTCGTCAGGTCACGGGTGCCGGCCGCCAGCGATCCCCGTGTGGCGGAGCACAGCATTATGGGCACAACGGGGAAGCCGAACCTTAGCGCGTTAAGGGCCGCCTAGACAATGGGTCGAAGGTCGTTATATCGGGCGCTGCCGGGCGAAATCGCTAGTTCAGGCTGGCGTGGGAGAACTCTGCGGCGTGCTGCGCGATCCACTCCTGGGCAATGCTCTCGATCGGCAGTTGTTCGCCGAGCTCCTGTTCACGTTGCTGGCGGTAATGCTCGATCTGACACACCTGTTCGACCATGCGCGCGCGGAACAATGTGTCTTCGTCGATAAAGGCAATGCCGACCAGGTAGTTATCGGAGAGCTTGCGGCACCAGGCGACTACGCCGGGATAGCGCGCTTGCTCGCCAAAGAGCGGGATACGCAGCTCGACCGCGCTGCCACGTCGAAAGCCGCGGCTGGAATTGCATGCCACCCCGCCGAGGCTGATATTGTTCAGCCGCTGCTTGGGTACAAAGGCTTGTTTACGGAGCACCAACTCCACCGGCATATCACTGGGATGACGCAAAAAACGACGCATGACTACCGACTCCCCCAATGCCATCAAATTGACATCGCTGTGAACAGTATAGTGACTGAATTGCAACTGACCGATTTTGATGCGGATCGACGCCTGCTGGATCTGCCGGGCACGTCCCTGATTATTTTTACCAGCATAGGCTGTGCCAGTTGTCGCTGGGCGCGGCGTGAGCTACCGAAACTAGCGCTGCCGGTTGCGCGTTTGGCATGGATCGATGCCGCTGATAATGCTGGCCTGGTCGAGCGCTATGAGGTATTTCACCTGCCTGCGCTATTCGTTGTGCGCGATGGCCAGTTCCATGGCGCACTGAGCAGTCGGTTACAGGCTGCCGATTTGATTGATGCCTTGGGGGCGGCGTTGTCGCTTCCGGCTGAGGAGCTTCCTTGATCTGTGTATCCCCGCGTCCGCGTATCGGCATCATCGGTACCGGCGCCATCGGTGGTTTCTATGGGTTGATGCTGGCGCGTGCCGGCTTCGATGTGCACTTTCTGTTGCGCAGCGAGTTCGCTGCGGTGGCCGAGCAAGGCTTGCGATTGAATAGCGTGCTGCATGGCGAACTCAGCCTGCGCACGGTGCAAGCCTATCGCTCGGCGGCCGATATGCCGCGTTGCGACTGGCTGTTGGTGGGGGCGAAAACCACCAGTAATGTCGACTTGGTCCCGACTATGGTTCAGGCGGCGGCCGACGGTGCGAAAGTGCTGTTGCTGCAAAATGGCTTGGCTGTGGAGGATGCACTGCGCCCGCTGTTGCCAGACCCCCTGCACTTGCTCGGCGGTTTGTGCTTTATCTGCGCGCATCGCTCGGCGCCTGGGGTCATTGAGCATCAAGCGCTGGGGGCGGTTAACCTTGCGTATCACTCGGGGCCAGCAGTGGATACTCAGCAGCGCATGCGCATCGTCGAAGAAGGTGCCGCGTTGTTCACGGCCGCTGGACTAGACGCCACGGCCATGCCCGAATTGCAGCAGGCACGTTGGCAGAAGTTGGTGTGGAACGTGGCTTTCAACGGTTTGTCGGTGCTTCTGAACGGCGCTACCCGTGCCTTGATGGCCAGCGCCGACAGTCGCGCTCTGGTCGAATCGATCATGCAGGAAGTGGTCGAAGCGGCTGCGGCGTGCGGCCACCGCTTGCCGGAGGGCTATGCCGGCAAGTTGCTCGCGGCCACCGATCGCATGCCCGATTACCTGCCAAGCATGTACCACGACTTTGTGCAGCGCCGGCCGTTGGAGTTGCAGGCAATCTATGCGGCGCCGTTGGCTGCCGCCGCCCAGGTAAATTGTGCGTTACCCAGGACGCTGGCGCTGTATCAGGCGCTGTGTTTTCTCGATCAGCGAAACCAGCAGGGCTGAGGTGGCTATGAACAGAGGGTTGGGCGATAAGCTGGTATTGGCGATTTCTTCGCGGGCGCTGTTTGACCTGCGCGCCAGCCATCAGGTCTACGAGAGCCAGGGCGTCGAGGCCTATCGCCAATACCAGATCGAGCATGAGGACGAAATTCTCGCCCCTGGCGATGCTTTCCCTCTGGTGGAGAAGCTCCTGGAGATCAACACCACCCTCAAGCAGCAACGCGTCGAGGTGATTCTGGTGTCGCGCAACAGTGCCGACACCGGCTTGCGCGCGTTCAACTCGATCCAGCATTACGGCCTGGGCATTTCGCGCGCGGCGTTTGTTGGCGGGCGTAGCCCCGATCCGTATTTGGCGGCATTCGGTTGCCACCTGTTTCTTTCCACCCATGCCGAGGATGTGCGCAGTGCACTGCGCTCAGGATTCGGCGCCGCGACCATCCTCTCTGGCGGGGCACGGCGGGCGGCAAGCAATGAGCTGCGTATCGCCTTCGATGGCGATGCGGTGCTGTTTTCCGACGAGTCCGAGCGGGTCTATCAGCAGGGTGGCCTGGAAGCCTTCCAGAGTCACGAGCGCGAGTCTGCCCGCGAGTTGCTCGGCGGTGGGCCGTTCAAGCCGTTTCTCGCGGCTTTGCACCGCTTGCAGCAGGAATTTGCCGAAGAGGCCTGCCCGATTCGCACGGCGCTGGTCACCGCCCGTTCCGCGCCGGCACACGAGCGGGTGATCCGTACGTTGCGCGAGTGGAACATCCGTCTGGATGAGTCGTTCTTCCTCGGCGGCCTGGAAAAGGCTGCGATTCTCGAAACCTTTGGCGCCGACGTGTTCTTCGACGACCAGGCCGGGCACTGCGAGAAGGCCCGCGAAGTGGTAGCCACCGGGCACGTGCCGCATGGCGTGAGCAACGAACCGCTGCTCTAGTGGCCCATGCGCGCCCTGCGATATCTGGCCCCGCTGGCCGTCAACGGCTGCGTATATAGCCATTGGTCCTAAATGATTGCGCTTTTGTTGACTTGCGGATGGCGCTGCTAAGCTCAAGCTAGGCCCGCCGCGCAGGCAGTCGAGGAGGCCGCATGATTCGTTCGATTCTCTACGCCACTGATCTCGGTCTTTACGCCCCCTATGTTCTGCAGCACGCCCTGGCGCTAACGCGTGCCTTTAACGCGGGCTTGTATGTCGTGCATGCGGTGGAACCGATGGGCCTGTTCGCCGAGTCGGTACTACAAACTTACCTGGATGAAGAGCGCCTCAAAGAGCTGCGCAGCAAAGGCCTGAGCACGGTGATGGCGAGCATCGAACAGCGTGTATTGGAAGGGTTTCGCGATGAGGTCGGGGAAGCCCAGCATGAACTCGATGTGATCCGTGCAGTGAAAGTGGTGCAGGGTGATCCGCCGCTGGTGATCCTCGAGGAGGCGCAGAAACTCGCGGTGGATTTACTGGTCGTAGGCAGTCATAGCCACGGCGCCGAACTGGACATTCCATTAGGGCGTACGGCTGCACGCCTGGTGCAGTTGTCCGAAGTGCCGGTGTATCTGGTGCCGATGCTGCAGCACCGTAGCCGCGGCGAGCTTTGATCCGACGAATAACCAGCAGATCTAAATAAATCGTCTAGATTTAACGATTAAACCATTAATATGGTTATATAACGCCGCCGGTACCTGTACGGCTGCCTATCCGCTTTGAGGGATTTTTATGAAGCTCCAGCAATTGCGCTACATCTGGGAAGTCGCGCATCACGACCTCAACGTTTCGGCGACTGCGCAAAGCCTCTATACCTCGCAGCCGGGCATCAGCAAGCAGATTCGTTTGCTGGAGGACGAGCTGGGCGTCGAGGTGTTTGCCCGCAGCGGCAAGCACCTGACCCGGGTGACGCCCGCTGGCGAGCGGATCATCACCACGGCCGGGGAAATCCTGCGCAAGGTCGAGAGCATCAAGCAGATTGCCCAGGAATTCTCTAATGAGAAGAAGGGTACGCTCTCGATCGCCACCACCCACACCCAGGCACGTTATGCCTTGCCACCGGTGATCAGTGCGTTCATCAAGCAATACCCGGACGTGGCCCTGCACATGCACCAAGGCACACCGCTGCAGATTGCCGAGATGGCCGCCGATGGCACCGTCGATTTTGCCATCGCCACCGAGGGCCTCGAGCTGTTCAACGATCTGGTGATGATGCCGTGCTACCGCTGGAACCGTTGTGTGGTCGTACCGCAGGGCCACCCGCTGGCCAAGCTGCCGAAGCTCACGCTGGAGGCCCTGGCCGAGCATTCGATCGTGACCTATGTATTCGGCTTTACCGGCCGCTCCAAGCTTGACGAAGCCTTCAGTCATCGCGGTTTGACACCGAAAGTGGTGTTCACCGCCGCCGATGCCGACGTGATCAAAACCTATGTGCGACTGGGATTGGGCGTCGGCATCGTGGCCAAGATGGCGGTGGACGCCAAGCTCGACCCGGATCTAGTGGTGCTGGATGCCAGTGACTTGTTCGAGGCCAGCGTGACCAAGATCGGCTTCCGGCGCGGCACTTTCCTGCGTGGTTTCATGTGCGATTTCATCGAAAAATTCGCTCCGCACCTGACCCGCGAGATGTTGGCCAAGGCGGTGCAGTGCCACAACAAGTCCGAACTGGAAGAGTTGTTCCACGATGTCGAGTTGCCCACCTATTGAGCGACTCCTGCATAAAAAAGCCCGGCTAAGTGCCGGGCTTTTTTATGCAGATCAGCGCCTCAGTTTCGGGCGATCAGGTTGCCGGCGTGTAGCCCGCATTCCTTTTGCGTGGCTTCCTCCCACCACCAGCGGCCTTCGCGCTCGTGCTGGTTGGGCAGCACGGGGCGGGTGCAGGGCTCGCAGCCGATGCTGATGAAGCCGCGCTCATGCAGGCTGTTGTAGGGGATTTCCAGCATGCGGATGTAGTTCCACACGTCTTCACTGCTCATCTGCGCCAGCGGGTTGAATTTGTACAGCGGGTTGTTCGCGGTGGAGAAGGCGCCGTCGAGTTCTACCACGGCGACCTGGCTGCGCGTGCCAGGGCTCTGGTCGCGGCGCTGGCCGGTGGCCCAGGCTTTGACCGTGGACAGCTTGCGGCGTAGTGGTGCGGTCTTGCGGATACCGCAGCATTCAGTGTGGCCGTCCTTATAGAAGCTGAACAGGCCTTTTTCCTTGACCAGTGCTTCCAGCGCGGTGGCGTCGGGGGAGAGCACCTCGATGGCGATGCCATAGTGGTCGCGCACCTGCTCGATGAAACGGTAGGTTTCCGGGTGCAGGCGTCCGGTGTCGAGGCTGAACACCTTGACGTTCTTGTTGAGTTTCCAGGCCATGTCCACCAGCACCACGTCTTCGGCGCCGCTGAAGGAGATCCACAGGTCGTCGCCGAAGTGCTCGAAGGCGAGTTTGAGTATGTCCTGGGGCGATTTGTGCGCATAAGTCGCCGCCAGTTCGGCGGCGTCGAAGGGATGGCTCATCGGGCTGAATTCCTAGTTATGGTGACGCCGAGCGTCTTGTGGAGACGATGGTAGCAAAAGCGCGTTATGCGGCTAAATAACCAAGTGCCTGGGTTGCCCTCTGTTTTACATATAAGCGTTGCCTTGCACAGGCTCTGACGATAGGGGCTGTTGCCGTTGCAGCATGACCGCGCCCGCTCCCGGCAGGCCTGCGGCATTTGCCACATCCATGTGATCACGTAGACGCGAGGTTTGCTCGTTGCAAATGGCTCTGTCGCCAGTAGTGGTGCATGAGCAGTCAGGTTGTTGTAGGGGGCTTGACCGCGACCAAAGCGCGCGCGGCCAAGGCCACTGCTACCCAGCCAGCGCACGGCGCCTGGGGGCTTATTTATCCGCAGAAACCTGCCGCTCTATCGCGGTTAAAGCGGCTGCTATTGGGCGCTGGAGCGCATCAGCGATTAACGGGTACAGCGCCTAGCAAATAAGCGTCGAGCAACGCAGCTTGCGCTGAAACGTCAACAGCCCCTAGAGTGCCGCCTTCTTTTGAGCCCAATCGAGGAGTGTCCTGTGGAAATCGCGTGTCTCGACCTGGAAGGCGTATTGGTCCCGGAAATATGGATCGCCTTTGCGGAAAAAACTGGCATTGAATCGCTGAAAGCGACCACCCGGGATATTCCGGATTACGATGTGCTGATGCAGCAGCGCCTACGCATTCTTGACGAGCACGGCCTGAAGCTGCGCGACATCCAGGAAGTGATCGCCACGCTCAAGCCGCTGGACGGTGCGGTGGAGTTTGTCGACTGGCTGCGCGAACGTTTCCAGGTGGTGATTCTCTCGGACACCTTCTACGAGTTCTCGCAACCGCTGATGCGTCAGCTGGGTTTCCCGACCTTGCTGTGCCACAAGCTGATCACCGACGAGAGCGACCGCGTGGTGAGTTACCAGCTGCGCCAGAAAGACCCCAAGCGTCAGTCGGTCTTGGCTTTCAAGAGCCTGTACTACCGGGTGATTGCCGCTGGCGACTCGTACAACGACACCACCATGCTCAGCGAAGCCCATGCCGGCATCCTGTTCCATGCGCCAGAGAATGTGATTCGCGAGTTCCCGCAGTTCCCGGCGGTGCACACCTATGAAGACCTCAAACGTGAGTTCCTCAAGGCATCCAACCGTGAGTTGAGCGTGTAACGCTCGCTTGCCGCTGCCGCGTGTTTTAGCCGTTGAAGTAGGGTAGGCGATCCGCTTCGCTCACCACTCAGCGGCTGAAACCCACCCCTAGGGTTTGCTTTCGCCGTTACCCAAGCGCTCCAGGGTTTCGAGCAAGACCTTCACCTTGGTGAGCGACTCCTGGTACTCGGCCTGCCAGTCCGAGTCGGCGACAATCCCGCCGCCGCCCCAGCAACTGATCTGCCCGTCCTTGGCCAGTAGGCTGCGGATGGCGATTGAGCTGTCCATTTCGCCGCGCACATCCAGGTACAGCAGCGAGCCGCAGTAGAGCGCACGGCGTGTCGGTTCCAGCTCATCGATGATCTGCATGGCGCGAATCTTTGGCGCCCCAGTGATCGAACCACCTGGGAAACTACCGGCGATCAAGTCCAGCGCATCCTTGCCGGCGGCCAGCTCGCCGGTCACCGCGCTGACCAGGTGGTGCACGTTCGGGTAGCTTTCCAGCGCGAACAACTCCGGTACGCGCACCGTGCCAATGCGGCAACTGCGTCCCAGGTCATTGCGTAGCAAGTCGACAATCATCAGGTTCTCGGCGCGGTCTTTGGGGCTGCTCAGCAGCGCGTCGGCCTGTGCGGCGTCTTGCTGCGGGTCTGCATCGCGCGGTCGGGTGCCTTTGATGGGACGGGTTTCTACCTGGCCCTGGCTGAGCCGTAGAAAGCGCTCGGGCGACAGGCTGATGATCGCACCGTTGTCCGGCAAGCGCTGATAGCCAGCGAATGGCGTCGGGCAGGCCGCCCGCAGCGCCTGGTAGGCGGTCCAGGGATCGCCTTGATAGTGCGCGCGAAAGCGCTGGGCGAAGTTCACCTGGTAGCAGTCGCCCGCCTGGATGTACGCCTGGATGCGTGCGATAGCCTGGCGATAGCCTGGCTCATCGAGCTCTGCCTGAAAGGCTTGCAGTAAACGGAACGGTTGCCGCGGTTGCCTGTTCGGCGAGCTGAACAGGGTGATCAGGCGTTGTCGTTCCGCAGCGGCCAGCGCCGGATGAAACAGCAATTGACTGCTGCCGCGGTGGTGATCGCTGATCAAGGCCCAGGCATAGACGCCGAAGCGCGCGTCACCCAAACCGAGGTCGTCAATCGCCTGTTGCGGGAGCACTTCCAGGCGCCGACCGAAGTCATACGCCAGGTAACCGATCAAGCCGCCGACGAATGGTAACGGACAATCCTCGGGCGGTTCGGCCGTGCCCAGCGTGGCAAGGGCGTCGCGTAGGCGTTGCAGGAAGTCGTTGGCCGATTCGTCGGGCGTTGGTGCCAGCTCTGCCAATGGCCAAGCGCTCATAAGGTCATAGCGTCCACGCTGGGCCGCCGGGCGCCCGGCGTCTAGCAGCACCGCGCCGGGTGCATGGCAGATGGCGCTGAAATAGGCGGCAGGGTCAGCACAATAGGGCAGAGCGTGTACAAGGCAAGTAGGCATGCGAGGCTGTCAGAGGCGCGCGGAAAGCGATTGTAGAACGCCGCCAACATTCATCCTAGAGCTTCTGCCTGGGTTTACTCGGGAGCCCCGAGCTGATTAGTATGAATAGGTCCCATGATGTTGAACGTTAGTACTAAAACAATAATTAACCAGGGATCAAGGCCATGGATGTCGTTGTAGATCCAGCCGCTGGAAGCCTTCTGCGCTCGAAACTCACGCCTCCTCAGGCGTCTGCCGATTACTTGGCGCGGCCTCAGGTTGAGGCGGCGTTGTCCGCTCATCCGCATGCCCGTCTTTTACTGTTTTCCGCACCTGCCGGTTTCGGCAAGACCAGCGCCTTGGCGGCGCTGGCGCAGTCTCGCTTGGACGTGGGCGGTGCGGTTGCCTGGCTATCGCTGGGCCCCGATGACGACGAGCCCGCCCGGTTTTTCCTGCAACTGATCGAGGCGCTCGCCACGTTGTTGCCGGGGCTCGGCGAAGAAGCGCTGGCCTACCTGCAAAACACCATGCGCGTGCCGGTGGCGGCTGTCATGGAAAGCTTGCTGGTGGATCTGGCGGCGCTGGAGCAGCCTTTGCTGCTGGTGCTCGATGACCTGCACCTGATTCAGGATGCGGAGTTGCTCGCCGCGCTCAATCGCCTCATCAAGTTCGCCCCAGGCAGCTTTACGCTGGCCATCGGCAGCCGTTCGCAACCGGCGTTGAACTTGGCGACGCTGCGCGCCAAGGGGCTGTTGGTGGAGGTCGGTGAGCAGGACCTACGCCTGAGCAAGGCGGAAACCCGCGATTACCTGGCACGCAGTGGCCTGCAATTGGATGCCGTGGCGTTCAGTGCGCTGTACAGCCACACCGAGGGTTGGATGGTCGGTGTGCACCTGGCCAGCCTGTGGCTGCGCCATCAGCCGCAGGCTTACGCGCAAATGGCCGATATGGGCACCGATCAGGCGGCGGTCGGCGACTACTTGCTGCGCACGGTGTTCGAACAGTTGCCGGCGGATAAGCAGGAGCTGCTGCTGGCCTTGGGCGTTGCGCAGCAACTGAGTGGCGACTTGGCCAATGCCTTGACCGGGCGCCAGGACGGGCAGCGCTTGCTGGAAGAGCTGGAGTCAATGCAGCTGTTCTTGCTGCCACTGGACCGTGAGCGGCAGTGGTACCGCTTCCACAACCTGTTTGCCGAGTTTCTCCGTAAACGTTTGCAAGACCGCGATCCGGAGCGCCTCAAACAGCTGCATTTCAATGCCAGTTTGTGGTTCACCAACCACCACATGCAGAACCTGGCCATCGAGCATGCCTGCCTGGCCGAAGACCCGGAAATGCTCGCTGCACTGGTTGACGGCTGCGGCCTGGAACTGATCAACCGCGGCCAGCTGAACCTGATCTACAAGTGGCGTCAGCATGTGCCCGACGAGATTGCCGAGCGCTTCCCGGTATTGGTCTTGGCCGATGTCTGGACGCGTGCCGCCGAGTTGGGCTTGCCGGAAGCCAACCGCATGCTCGATGAGCTGTTGCAGCGCTGGGGGCAGGTCAAGAGCAGTGGCCCGCTAAGCGACAAGCTGCTGGCGACCCTGGCGATCAAGGCCGTTATCGCCTTGCAGAAGGATGACCTGGAGACCTGCGTGACCCTGGCGCGCAGGGTCGAAGTGCAACTGGGGCAGCACACCGCCTTTCTCGAAGTGGCGATGTTGATTGTCGGCGCCCTGGCCAGCGTGATGATGGGTCAGCCCGAAGCGGCGCGGCGTCTGCTGGCTCTGGCGCAGCAGCGCAATCACTTCCTCGAGGGCCGCTACCTGGACATGCAACTGGCCAATGTCGAGATACTCCTGTGTCTGGAGCAGGGGCAGATCAAGCAGGCGGAGTTGCTGTTTGGCCAGCTGCGTGCGCGGATCATTCCCTGGTTCGCGGAGAAATCCCGCGCCTTGGCCTTGCCGACCATTACCGAAGCCCTGATTGCCTATCACCAGGGGCGCCTCGATGGCATCGACGAGCGGCTGCGCTGGGCCTTGGCCACCGTCGATGTGATCAACCCGATCGACCTGTATGCCCAAGGCATGTTGTGCGTGGCGCATGTACAGCGCATGCAGGACAACCCCAAGGATGCCTTCGCGACTCTGGTGCTGATGCAGAACCTGGCGGCGCGCAACCAGTCCTGGCGTTTCTATGCCCAGGCGGTCGGCGATGAAATCGCGCAGATCCTGCAAGAACCCGCGACGGATCGCTTCAAGCGCGCCGAGCAACGTCTGAAAAGCGTCGATTGGCCCAAGCTGGCGGGGCATTACCAGCACATGCGCTTCAATCCGGTGCTCTGGGTGCAGGGGTTGACCCGCATTCGTTTGCAGCAGGCGCGCGGCCATTACAGCGAAGCACTGCATGAGATCACTCAGTTGCGCGGCTTGTTGCTCGACGATTGGCACGGCTTGCAACGCTTGCGTCTGGACCTGCTCGCGGCGCTGAGCTACCAGCGCCTGGGGTATCAGGAGCGGGCGCAAAGCCTGCTGGTGCAGTGCTTGATCGGTGCCGAGCGCGAAGGTGTGCGCAGCCTGTTTGTCGAGGAAGGTGAAGCGATTCGTCTGCTCCTGCAGCAGCTCGAAGCGGCCGAGCGGCAACCGGCACTGCAGGGTTTCATTCGGGCGCTGTTGGCGATTTGGCCAGGCCAGGGTGCGCGCCAGGCGCTGGAAGTGCTTGAGGAAGGGCTGACCGATCGCGAGCGCGAAGTGGTCTGTCTGGCGGCGCAGGGCATGTCCAATGACGAGATCGGCCAGCAGCTGTCGCTGGCCCTGGGAACCGTCAAATGGCATCTGCATAACATCTACGAGAAGCTCAAGGTACGCAATCGGACGCAAGCCATCCGCCGTGCCCGCGAGCTGAGTCTGCTTGAATGACCAGCCAAACATTGCCTCGCCTGCGTTGCATGCCGTTGCTGCGCACCAAGTTGTTTCCGGCGGAGGTCGCTGGGCGTCCTCTGCTTGCCCGCGCCGCGTTGATCGAGCGGCTGTTCAGCGCCCGTGAGCAGCGCCTGATTCTGCTGAGCGCCCCCGCAGGGTTTGGCAAAAGCACGGTGCTCAGCCAGTTTCGCCTGCGTTTGCAAGCCGCGGGCGCCAGCGTGGCCTGGCTGTCATGCGATGAAGCCGATAGCGAACCGCAACGCCTGTTGCAGTACCTGATCGCCGCCGTCGACGCACAACTGCCGGGTTTCGGGGAAAACACCGCGCGCTTGTTGCGCGATGACCTGAGCCTGCCCAACGAGGTGCTGCTCGACTCGTTCATCGCCGACCTCAAGCGGGTCAAAGGCGTGCTTTATCTGGTTTTCGATGACTTTCATCGTATCCGCCATGCCGATCTCGGCCCGCTGATCCAGTCCTTCGTCACACGTGTGCCGGCCAATGTGCGGATGATCGGCAGCACGCGCTACAACCCGCGTTTTGTCGATCAGTCGTCAGCCAGCGACCCCTGGGCGCTGTGGATCAAGGCCGAGGACATGCGCCTCACGCGCGCCGAGACCGAGGCGTATTTTCATGAGCTCAAGCAGTTGCCGCTGAGCCCGGCCGAACTTGACGCGCTGCATGCCCGCACCGAAGGCTGGATTACCGCGCTGCACCTGGTGGCGCTGGCCCTGGTTCGGCATCCCGACCGCAGCCTGTTTCTGGCCGGTTTGTCTGGCACCGAGCGCAACATCGCCGACTACCTGGCCGAGGATGTGCTCGATAGCCTGCCCGCGGAGCAGCAGCACTTTCTCGAGCAAACCTCGGTGCTCGATGAGTTCAGTGCCGAACTGTGCAACGCCCTGACCGGCCGTGGCGATGGGGAGCAGATGTTGCAGCGTCTGTTCAAGGAACAGCTGTTCGTCATTCCGCTGGACGCGCAGGGCGAGTGGTTCCGTTACCACCATTTGTTCGCCGAGTTTCTCCAGGGGCGTTTGGCCAAGCAGGGCGATCCGACGCATTTGCTGCATGCCGCAGCGCGCTGGTGCGAAGGGCGCGACCTGGCGGATAAATCGATCAAGTACGCCCTGCGTGCCCGCGATTATACGTTTGCCGCGGAGCTGCTCGAACGCCAGGGGGCGCGGTTGATCGCCGGCAATCGGGTCTACGGCATCCTGGCGATTCTCAAGGACGTGCCGTCCGAAGTGATCCGCGAGCACCCGGTGTTCCAGATTTTCTATGCCTGGCAGTTGGCCTTTGAGCAGAAATACGCGGAGGCCGAAGCACTGATCGAGGAGGTCAGCACGCGACTGCTGCAAGGGCGCGGCAAGCTGCTGCATTTCGGCCTGGCCGAGTTGCTGGCTGCGGCGCAGGTGCTCAAGGCGCTGGTGATGTTGTACCAAGACAAACTCGAAAGCTGTTTGAAGGTCGCGCGGCATTGGCTTGGTCTGGTGCCGGATAACCAGCCGGTATTCCGTGCCAGCCTGTCCTGTGTGCAAGCAGCGGCCTACGCCTTGCTCGGCGAGTTCGGCGAGGCAGGCAAGTCGATTGCCGTGGCACGCGACAACCTGCGGCAGACCGAAAGTGAATACCTGCATGTGGTGGTCAGCCTGATCGAGTCGCTGATCTGCAAAGAATTGGGCGAGCCCGAGCGCGGTCGGGTTCTCGCAGAAAATGCGCGGGCTCGGGTCGAGCAGGTGTTCGGCCGCCGCAGCCGTGTGGGAGGGCCGCTGTCACTGGCCTATGCCGATCTGCTTTACGAGCAGGACCGGCACGCGGCGATCCTCGCCGAGTTGCCGCTGGCAACCACCTGGCGCGATGTGGCCACGCCTATCGAGTTGATCAGCCGCGGCAAGCTGGTGCTGGCGCGGGCGCGGTTCTTTGCCGGCGAAGGCGAGCAGGCCTTGGCGGAGCTCGATGAGTGGTTGGGCAGCCTGCATGGTCCGGGTTACGAGCGGGTGTTCGCCTTGGGCATGAGCTGCAAGGTGCAGTTTCTCCTGTGGTTGCGCCGCCCCAACGAAGCCGAGCGCATCTGTTTGCAGTTGCAGCGTCACCTGGCGGTATTGCCAGCGGGGCGCTACACCGATGCCAGCACTGCGTTGGTGCTCTGCGAGGCACGCCTGGCGTTATCCGAGCGGCGGGCGGACAAAGCGCAGGCGGTGCTGGAAGCCTGCCTGGCCAAACAGACGGCGGAGCACCAGCGCGATCGCCGCTTGCGTTTGTCCTTGTTACTTTCTGTGGCGTATTGGCGCAAAGGTAACAGCGACAAGGCCTTTGCCTTGTTCCAGCCAACCCTCGAAGACGCCTGGAACAGCGGCTATCGGCGGGTGTTCCAGGATGACGCCTTGTGGCTGCTGCCGCTTTGGGATGCCTGGCGCGTTGCCGAGCCGAAGCGTGCTCTGGCCTGGCAAGGGGTTGCCGAGCAGTTGCGCGAGCAGTGCCGTCGGCTGGCTGTAGATCCTGAAACTTTCGATGAAAATCAAGATGTTAGCCATCGTGAGCGAGAGATTTTGCGGTTCGTGGCGGCAGGTTTGTCGAACCGCGAAATCGCCCAGGCGGTGCATCTTTCGGAAGCCACGATCAAATGGCACCTGCATAACCTGTTCGCCAAGCTGGGGGTGCGCAGCCGCACCCAGGCGGTATTGAAGGGGAAAAGTTTGGGGTTATTAAGCGAAGCCTGATGCCAGAGGCCTTGCTTGACCGCGCGACGGCGCTCCATCCCTTGGATGGGCTGGCAGCCGGGGGCAGCACCAGTAGTTTTGTAGCCAGGACGAGAAGCACGGTGCTTCACGAATCCAAGCTCGGCGCGACTAAGGAAGCAGCGCCAGACCTGGTGAGCGGCGTGAGCCGGTTCAACTGCCCGAGACAGGAGTCCAGGACAGTGCCTCCGGGGATAACCCAATAGTGAACTGTGGAGATAACAACAATGAAAACTTTCAAGCAACTGGCCTTGGCTGCCGCTGTTCTGGCTACTCCATTCATGGCTCAGGCCGATCTGCAAGCCATGGATGACAGCGCCCTGTCCTCCGTGACCGGTCAGGACGGCATCAGCATCTCCGGTAGCTTCAACGGTTCGATCGGCAGCGTGGTGTACACCGACGGCGACGCTAACGGCGGCTCCCTGCGCCTGGAAACCATCGCGTTCACCGGCTTCAACATCTCCGACACCGCCCCGGTATTGGTTGATGTGGTGACCACGGATATCGGTGGCACCGATACCCAGCAATTGCAGATCAGCCTGCCGACCATCACCGGTCAGGTTAGCGTTGGCGCGATCAAAATCGGCGACACCAGCGCTGCCAGCATCGGCTCCTTGGCCATCAGCGACATGAACATGGCCGGCACCACAGTCAAAATCTGGGGTCACTGAGTTCACTCAGCGGGTCTAGTTTTGCCAAAGTCTTATCGGCCTCGGCCGGTAAGACTTTTCTCTTGTGTGTGGGGAGTGCGTTGGGCGAATGGTCGAGATTTTGCTGGGCAGCCTGATCGGCATGTGGGGCTTTACCGAGGCGGTGGACACCAAGCCGCAGCCGCAGGGTACGGTCAACCTCACCCAGGCGCTGGCGCCGAACGGGCCATTGCGTGAGTCGGTGACGTTGGAGCCGATGAATCAGCTGCAATTTCGCAACGTCATTCGCCAGGCCTACGACTACAGCTGCGGTTCGGCTGCGCTGACCACCCTGTTGGACTACTTCCTCGGTCGCAATCTGGAGGAACGCCAGGTGATGGAAGGCCTGCTGCGTTTTGGCGAGGCCGACAAGATCGTCGAGCGGCGCGGTTTTTCATTGCTCGACATGAAGCGTTTCGTCACTGCGTTGGGCTACAAGAGTGGTGGTTTTCGCGCGGCATTTGCCGACTTGGATGAGCTGGAGCATCCCGCGATCGTGCCGATCGAGTACGCCGGCTTCAAGCACTTCGTGGTGGTGCGCGATGTCTACAACGACCACGTGTTCGTCGCCGATCCAGCACTGGGCAATATCAGTTTCACCCGTAGCCGCTTCGAGGAAATCTGGGATCAGAACGTGCTGTTCGTGATTTTCCCCAATGGCCAGGAACCACCGAACGCCCTGGCCTTGAGCGAGCGCGATTTGCGCATCATCGATGACCGCACCATCAGCTTGCTGGCGTTTCGCGAGTTTCCACAAATTACCAAATTCACCGAGAACCAGGCCACTGAGCTGGGTTCCGGCGGCGATATTCGTTACATCCGCCGTAAATGACGACGCATAGAAGTCGCTTTGCCGCAAGTAATTGCCCGGCATAACAATAACTATCTGGGGGCAGTGCCATGAGGGTTTCGGGGTGTGCGTGGCTCGCCATGCTGACGTGGGTCGTCAGTGCGCCGCTACTGGCTGATGAGGCTTCGGTCGATCAAGCCCGCGATGCGTTGAGCAAACAGGAAGACGACGCCGACAGCGCTAAGGCGCTGGAAGAGGTGTTTCAGGCCGCCGAGAAAAGCTACACCTTGCTCAAGAAGGGCGAGCGGACGTTGACCTACGGCTTCGATTATTCGTTGGTGCGCGACACCCTGATCGAGACGGTGCGCACGGGCAACAATGTGTTCAGCGTGGTGGGGCAAAGCGAGGCGCAGCACACCTTCACCAACTCCTTCACCTTCGATTACGGCGTGTGGGACAACCTGACCTTCAGCGTACGTCTGCCGTTCATTGCCAAGTACGACACCGAGCGTGACCTCAACGCCTACAGCCTGGGCGATGTGTCCGCGAGCCTGCGTTGGCAGCCGTGGACCTCGTTGCGCGGCAAGCCGGTTACCACGCTCTACGCCAGCCTCGGTCTACCCACCGGCGAAAGCCCGTACGACATCAATACGCAGAGCGATCTGGCCACCGGCAGCGGCTACTACAGTCTCGGTTTTGGCGCCAACCTGTCCTATGTGATCGACCCGGTCGTGCTGTTCGGCTCACTCGGTTACACCTACAACCTGCCGGTCACCACGATCAATCAGGTGCGCGGCGGTCGCTTGTTGCAAGAGGTCGAGCCGGGCTCGGCTCTGTCGTTCAGCATGGGCTTCGCCTATGCCTTGTCCTATGACGTGTCGCTGGCAGCCTCCTACCAGATGTCGCATAACCTGGCGCCGACCTTCACCTTTGCCGATGGCAGTTTGGAAGGCACCGAGCAGACCAGTGCGGTGATGAACTTCTCGCTGGGGCTGCGTACGTCGCCGGATTACATCATCAACGTGAATGCCGGATTCGGCATGACCGAAGACTCGCCGGATGTATTGCTGGGGCTGTCCATGCCCTTGGATATCAAAGGCCTGAAGGCTGAATAAGCGGCGAGCGAAAACCTTATGACGATGCATATTTCGCCGCTGGCACGGGCGATTACCGGGATCGTTTTGCTCTGGGCAGGCGCCGCGCAGGCGCAGCTGGCGCAAAACCTGACCATAGGCAGCCCGAAAGCCATGGCCATGGGCAATGCGATTACTGCGGACTTCAGCGGGATCGACGCGGTGCACTACAACCCGGCGGCGCTGACCAAGCTCAAAGGCCGGCAAAGCACGATCAAATTCATCACCGGGATCATGGATATCCGCGCCGACTTCGATGCGCCTGACGACTACGGCAGCAATTTTTTTGGCCTGAACGATGACTCGGTGGCCAATTCCTCCAGCCGCACCACCGCCTCGGCGATGTACTTGCCGGGCATCGGCGGGGCGACGGAAGTGCCGGTGCTGTTTGCACCGCTGGCGGGCGTGTCGATCAACCCGCCGGGCTCGAAATTCACTTTCGCCACCAACGTCTATACCCCGCAGGCATTAGGTTTCTCCCGCGAGGACGACGACCCAGCGCGCTACCAGGGCAAGGAGCTGGTGCTGCAGCGCCTGACCTATTTTTCACCCTCGGTGGCCTATCAGGTCAACGATCAGCTCTCGGTCGGCTTGTCGATCGGCTTCTCCCACCAAGCCATGGCGCTCAACCAGGATTTTCGCGCGCCGGGCGTGCTGACGGGGCTGACCGGTGCGGCCCAGGAGGCGCTGTGCACCGTCGACGGTAACCCCTTCGAGGTGCTGCTCAACCTGTGCGGCGGCGACCTGGGACCGTTCACCGATATTGCCAACATCGATATCGACATGCAGCAAAGCTTGTCGCCCACCTGGAACGTCGGCTTTCTCTGGGAGCCGAACGACTGGTTCGCGCTTGGCGCGGTGTACCAGAGCGAAGCCAAGATGCGCCTGCAAGGCAAGTACACGGTGGACTACTCCCAAGACTGGCAGGGTTTCTGGCAGGGGCTGGACAGCTCGCTGATCGGTGCGATCTTCAACAGCATCACTCCCGATGGAGTGTTCGACAAAGAGCAGGGTAATGTCTCGCTGGACATGACCTACCCGGCGCATTTCGCCACGGGCATCAAGCTCAAGCCGCACCCGCAGTGGCAGATCAACCTCGATGTGAAATGGACCGACTATGCGGCCTGGGACTCGTTCGAGCTGGAGTTCGACCGCCAGTTGGACGTGCTGACCATCGCCAGTATTTTTTCCCCGGAAAATGCCACCGCAACCAGCATCATTCTCGATCGCGGCTATGAGTCGGTGTGGAGTTGGGCGCTGGGCGTCGAGTACCAGGTCAACGACCGCCTGAGCCTGCGCGCGGGTTATGAGCCACGTCCTTCGGCCATCCCTGGCGACAAGGCCGACGTGCTGGCGCCGCTTGGCGATGCGCAACTATATGGCTTGGGCGCCGGCTACCAATGGGATAAAGACACGGTGATCGATATCGGTTTCAACTACCTGGTGAGCAAGCAGGACATTCCCGCGCGCTCCAGTTGCAACACCAACTGTTCGACCATCGACAGCATGGTGTACAACCCGTACGCCGACCTCGATATAAAAACCACCGTCAAAGCCTATGTGTTTGCCCTGACGTACCGCACCACATTCTAGGAGAAGGGGAGCCCGTTATGCGTAACCTACTGCTGTTCCTCGGCCTCAGTTGTGTGGCCTCTGTGGCGGTTGCGAGCGGGCGCTACCTGACCTGGGTCGACGATCTCGGTCGGGTGCACAACACCTTTGTCGACAGCCGTTACAGCGCACAACAACGCCAGGCGGCGCAGCGCATCACCCTCAGCGACCAGGCGCGCATGCGTGATGCGAGTGCGGGAGGCTGGCCCGGCGCGCCGAATCGCGGCGAGAGCAAGCGCCGCTATTTCACCTGGGTCGATGCTGGCGGCAACCTGCAAAACAGCTTCTATGCCGGTAGCCAGCAGCAGGCCGGCGGGAATGAAGTGTTGTTGGCCAGCGGTGAGCGTTCCAGCGATTACATCGATTCTGACGTGCTGGAAGGGCGGGGGTATGCGCGCAGCGAGCAAGGTGGGCAATATTTCACCTGGGTCGATGAGCAGGGGCGCATGCGCAACTCCAGTGTGCCCGCCGCGGGGCAAGGCCCATCGCGGGGGACGGCGAGTCAGCCGATCAGTTTCAGCGAAGGTCGTCAGGTCGAATTCGCCAATAAGCCCGAGCGGTTGCCGGGGCTCGATGGCCAGCCGACGGCTGCGATGCAGGCCTTGTTGGCGGGCAGTGAAAAACCTGGTGGGGCACTGCATCAGGCGTTGCTCGAGCGTTGCTGCGCACAGCTGACCGACGAGGCGTTTACCGACCTGTCTGCCGATGAGCCGCGCTATGAAGAGTTGAGTCGGTTTTCCCCGAGCCTGGACTTCCCCATGGGCCGCAGTTATTACGCGGCGCTCAAACTGCCACGTGCGCAAGGCACCTATGGCTTGCGCGTGCGCAGCTTTGCCAATAAGCAGGTGGTGTATCCCTCTTTGCTGTTTCTCGACGAGGCCAAGCGCCCGACGCGCTTGGTCAGCGATGCGGTCTACCAGTTACATGCCGAGACCTGGTACCGCTATGCCTTTATCGAGGGTGTGGTACCGGTCAAGGCGGCTGCGGGGGAGCGCTATGTATTGCTGCTGACCACCGATGAGGATCGTCACTTGCAGACGCTGGACAACAAACCGTTCAAGCGCCCGTTGCAGGGCCTGGCGGTTGATGAGGCCGGGATGCAGACCCACGCCCACAGCGATGAGGGGGCGTTCGAGCTGGCTATCGTGCGCTAGCGGCCTGTGTCGCTGGCCCGCCCGAGCAGCCAGAACGGCTGTGACTAAAAAGCCCGGCACTTGGCCGGGCTTTTTAGTGGACGCGATGCGCTCAGATTGGTGCGACTGGCACGTGGCCGAACAGCTCCTGGGAGAAGCGCATGCGCTCTTCTGCGGTTTCCTCGATGCCTTTTGCACGCAGGTCCGCCAGGCGCGCTTCCACTGCGTGGGCGCGATGGGTGAGGCCGCAGTCGTTGGCGATCTGGATGTTCAACCCGGGGCGGGCGTTGAGTTCGAGAATCAACGGGCCTTTATCCTGGTCGAGCACCATGTCCACACCGATATAGCCCAGGCCGCACAACTCATAGCAGCCGGCCGCCAACCTCATGAAACCATCCCAGTTCGGCAACTGCACGCCATCCACCGCGTTGGTGGTGTCCGGGTGCTTGCTGATCTTGTTGTTCAGCCAGGTGCCGCGCAGGGTCACCCCGGTGGCCAGGTCGACACCGACGCCGATGGCGCCCTGGTGCAGGTTGGCCTTGCCGCCGGATTGACGGGTCGGCAGGCGCAGCATGGCCATCACCGGGTAGCCCATCAGCACGATGATGCGGATGTCCGGCACGCCTTCGTAACTGATGCTTTTGAAAATCTGATCGGGGGTGACCCGGTACTCGATCAATGCACGATCACGGTGGCCGCCAAGTGAGTAGAGGCCGGTGAGAATGCTGGAAATCTGATGCTCGATTTCCTCGTGACTGATGATCTTGCCCGAGACGGTTTTGTAGCGATCCTCGAAACGGTCGGCGATCACCAGAATGCCGTCGCCGCCGGCGCCCTGTGCCGGCTTGACGACGAAATCGGTACGCCCGCCGATGATCTCGTTGAGCTTTTCGATTTCCTTCTCGGTGGAGATCACGCCATACATTTCCGGTACATGGATACCGGCTTGGATGGCGCGCTCCTTGGTGATGATCTTGTCGTCGACGATCGGGTACAGGTGCCGTTTGTTGTACTTCAGCACGTAGTCCGCGTTACGCCGATTGATGCCCATGATGCCTTTGGCTTCAAGGGCCTTCCACGTCTTGATCAGACCGAACATGGCATTAGTCCTTGAGGAAGGCTTTGAAGCGGAACAGCTCGGTCAGGCGGTAGCCGCGGTAGCGACCCATCGCCAGCATGAAGCCCACCAGAATCATCAGCACCGCCGGGAAGGTGAAGACGAAGTAAATCAGCTCCGGCACGCTCATCAGCAAGTGCGCCAGGGTCGCGGCGAACAGGGTGCCGATGGCCACTTTAAAAGCATGACCGCCACCACGTTCTTCCCAGGTGATCGACAGGCGTTCGATGGTCATGGTCAGAATCACCATCGGGAACAGCGCCACCGACAACCCGCGCTCCAGGCCCAGCTTGTGGCTGAACAGGCTGATTGCGGCAATCAGCACCACGACGAAGGTCAACACCACCGATAGCCGTGGCAGCATTTGCAACTTCAGGTGTTCGAGGTAGGAGCGCAGCGATAGGCCCAGCGCGGTGATCACGGTGAACAGGATGATGCCGAAGCCCAGCTGGGTTTCGCGGAAGGCCAGGGCGATCAGTACCGGGGTAAAGGTACCGAGCGTTTGCAGGCCGCCGAGGTTGCGCAGGATCAGGATCACCAGCACACCGATGGGGATCACCACCATGATCATGAAGGTCTGCTGGGTTTGCAGCGGCAGGCCGTACAGCGAGTACTCGAGGAAATCGGCGTCGGTGTTTTCGTCGGTCAGCTTGGCCAGGCGAATGGCGTTCATTTCGCTGTTGTTCAGACTGAAGCTGACTTGCGCCTGCTTGCCGCCTTCGAGGTTGACCAGGCTGTCGTCGCCGATCCACCAGACCAGGCGGTCGGCAGGCAGGCCTTGTTCGCCGGTTTCCGGGTTGAAGTACAGCCATTTTTCGCCGTTGAAACTGCGTAGCCACAGTTCCGGGCTCTGCTGAATTTCGGCCGCCAGGCGGATGGTGTGCACGCGCTCCATCGGTACGTGGGCGATGGACAGCAGCAGCTCGATGGCCTTGGCTTTATTCGGCGTCGAGGCATCGCCGCCGAGCAGCAGCTTGACGTTATCGTCGCCTGCGTTGTTGACCCGCTTGACGGTTTCGCTGATGAACGTCTCGACGTCCGCCGAGTGTTGGCGGATCGGCGCGAGCAGGGCTTCGGCGGCAATCTTCTCCGCGCCTTCTACCGGGATGCTGTCGCGGAAGATCGGCCCCTTGGCCTTGGCCTGCTCACCGCTGTAGCGCTTGGTCAGCACCAGGCGGTAATAGAGAGTTTGCTTGCCGCTGGCGCGCCGTGCCGACCAGGTAACTTTGCGGTTGCCGTCGGCGCGGTTGATGCTCACGCCGTAGTTATTCGAGATAAAGCTCTCATTCAGGCTGACGTAGTCCTGGTTCAGCGGTGGTACGAACATCTGCAGTTTGACCGGCTCGCGTGGGCTGGCCTGGAACTCGACTCTGGCATCGATATTCCACAGGTCGTCTGTTTCATCTTCGGTCACCGGGATGCCGAGAATGAAAATTTGGTAGGCCGTAATCAGAATGCCCAGGCTCACCAGTAGCGTGATCAGGACTTTCAGATGCAGGTTAAGAGAGCGCATGGGAATTACTCGCCAGGGTTTGCGTCGGTGGCACAGCCAGGTTTCCCTGCTGCGTATTTAAGGCTTGGATCGACCAGGGCACTGAAGCGTTTGAGCGCTTCGGAGCCAATCAACAGCGGGTATTGGAATGCACTACGGTCGGTCAAGTTCACTTCAATCTTGCGCAGGGCTTGGCCCATGCAAATATCCATTTCGATTACCGGGCGCGCGGTATAGGTTTTTTCTTCCTCTGGATCATAGTCGCCAGCGCGTCGTTTGATCTTGCTGATCCGTGCCAGAGGGCGCTCGATGGGGTGTGCATGGGTGCCGTCGATGGCCAGATAGAAACGCACCCAGGTTTCGCCGTCACGCTTGAAACGTTTGATATCACGGGCGCTGAGCGATGCCGTCTTGGCACCGGTATCCAGTTTGGCGGCCACTTCCAGGTCGAGATTATTCAACCGGACGTATTCATTGAGGCCGTAGACAGTCTTATCCGCGGCGAGACTCAAGCCGGGTAAAAAAACGAGGCAAAGCAGCAGAGCGAAGGGCTTGAGTCTCATAAGTCCTAATGTGATGTATCGCAATCGTTGGATCGAAAAGACCAGCGGGCGGGGCGTAAGGGCCTGCTGCACCTGGCGTGGAGTCTAGCAGGCAGGGTGAAACTGCTCGGCCAGGTATAAGTGGCCGGCATTCTAACATGGGGTTTTTCTGCTGTGACAGACGCTTATGGGCGTTTCTGTAAGTAAGGTCAGCAGATTGGTTCGAGAGAGTCCCTTAGTAGATTGTCGACAGTGTTGTGGGATTGTTTGACATTTACAGGCTGTGAGCGTAGTTTTTTGCCAAATAGCCTAAGCAGTGTTGACAATATGTTGGATGCCATTGAGTTGCCTATCACCGCTCAAGAAGATCCGGAGACACTTTCCGAACATGTCTTCCGGCGCATTCAGGCGGCAATCGTCAAAGGTGAAATAGCCCCTGGCAGCAAGATTTCCGAGCCGGAGCTGGCGCGTACCTACGGCATCAGTCGTGGCCCGTTGCGCGAGGCGATTCACCGCCTGGAAGGCCAGCGCCTGCTGGTGCGCATTCCACATGTGGGTGCGCGGGTGGTCTCGCTCAGTCATGCCGAGCTGATCGAACTCTATGAAATCCGCGAGTCGCTGGAAGGTATGGCCTGTCGCCTGGCCGCCGAGCGCATGACCCAGGCGGAAATCGATGAGCTGCGCGCGGTGCTCGACCTGCATGAGCAGGACGCCGCCTTCAAGGCCGGTGTCGGCTATTACCAGCAGGAAGGCGATTTCGACTTTCACTACCGGATCATCCAGGGCAGCGGCAACAAGACCCTGACCCAGATGCTTTGCGGCGAGCTGTACCAACTGGTGCGCATGTATCGCCTGCAGTTCTCCGCCACACCGAACCGGCCGCGCCAGGCGTTCGCCGAACACCACCGCATTCTCGATGCGATTGCCGAGCGTGACGGCGAGTTGGCCGAGTTGTTGATGCGCCGGCATATCGGTGCCTCAAAACGCAATATTGAGCGCCACTACGCCATCAGCATGGGGCAGGGCGCGCACTCCAAGACAGCCAAAACCCGAGGTGAGTCATGAGCTTGAAAAGTCCCGGCCAACGTTTTCGTGATGCCGTCGCCGAAGAGCATCCGCTGCAAGTCATTGGTGCGATCAACGCCAACCATGCCTTGCTGGCCAAACGCGCCGGTTTCAAGGCGATCTACCTGTCCGGCGGCGGCGTGGCGGCGGGCTCCCTGGGCTTGCCGGATTTGGGTATTACCGGCCTGGACGATGTACTGACCGACGTGCGGCGCATTACCGACGTGTGCGACCTGCCGCTGCTGGTGGATGTCGACACCGGTTTCGGGGCCTCGGCGTTCAACGTGGCGCGTACGGTCAAGTCGATGATCAAGTTCGGCGCGGCGGCGATTCATATCGAAGACCAGGTCGGCGCCAAGCGCTGCGGTCACCGCCCTAATAAGGAGATCGTCACCCAGCAGGAGATGGTCGACCGCATCAAGGCCGCCGTCGATGCGCGCACCGACGACAGCTTCGTGATCATGGCGCGCACCGACGCGCTGGCGGTGGAAGGCCTGAACTCGGCGCTGGACCGTGCTGCGGCCTGCATCGAGGCCGGTGCCGACATGATCTTCCCGGAAGCCATCACCGAGCTGGCGATGTACAAGACCTTCGCCGATCGGGTGAAAGCGCCGATCCTGGCCAATATCACCGAGTTCGGCGCCACGCCGCTGTACACCACCGAAGAGCTGGCCTCGGTGGATGTCGGTCTGGTGCTGTACCCGCTGTCGGCCTTCCGCGCCATGAACAAGGCGGCCGAGAATGTCTACATGGCCGTACGCCGTGACGGCACGCAGAAGAACGTGGTCGACACCATGCAAACGCGCATGGAGCTGTACGAGCGCATCAATTACCACGCCTTCGAGCAGAGCCTTGATGCGCTGTTTGCCGCCAAAAAATAACCGGAGCACAGGTCTTAGCCGCCTGTGTATTAAACGGATGAGGAGAGATAAGCGATGAGTGCGACCCCAGAAACCACCCCAGGCTTCAAGCCGAAAAAATCCGTGGCCCTGAGCGGCACTACTGCCGGCAACACCGCGCTGTGCACGGTTGGCCGTACCGGCAACGACTTGCACTACCGTGGCTATGACGTGCTCGACTTTGCCAACCGCTGCGAATTCGAAGAAATCGCCCACCTGCTGGTACACGGCAAGCTGCCGAACGTTGCCGAGTTGGCCGGCTACAAGGCCAAGCTCAAGGCCCTGCGTGGTTTGCCCGCGGCGCTGAAGGCGTCGCTCGAGCAACTGCCGCCGTCTGCTCACCCGATGGATGTGATGCGCACCGCCGTGTCCGTGCTCGGTTGTGTGTCGCCGGAAAAGGACGACCACAACCACCCGGGCGCCCGCGACATCGCCGACAAGCTGATGGCCTCGCTGGGTTCCGCGTTGCTGTACTGGTACCACTTCAGCCACAACGGCAAGCGCATCGACGTGGAAACCGATGACGACTCCATCGGCGGCCACTTCCTGCATTTGCTGCACGGTGAGAAGCCCCGCGAGTCCTGGGTGCGCGCCATGCATACCTCGCTCAACCTGTATGCCGAGCACGAATTCAACGCCTCGACTTTCACCTCGCGGGTGATCGCCGGCACCGGTTCCGACATGTACAGCTGCATTGCCGGCGGCATCGGCGCGTTGCGTGGGCCGAAACACGGCGGTGCCAATGAAGTCGCCTTTGAAATTCAGAAACGCTACGACAACCCGGGCGAGGCCGAGGCCGATATCCGCGCTCGTGTCGAGAAGAAGGAAGTGGTGATCGGTTTCGGCCACCCGGTGTACACCGTGGCTGACCCGCGCAACAAGGTGATCAAGGATGTGGCCCGTGAGCTGTCGGCGGAGCAGGGCAATATGAAGATGTACGACATTGCCGAGCGTCTGGAATCGACCATGTGGGAAATCAAGAAGATGTTCCCCAACCTCGATTGGTTCAGCGCCGTCAGCTACCACATGATGGGCGTGCCCACCGCCATGTTCACCCCGTTGTTCGTCATCGCGCGTACGTCGGGCTGGTCCAGCCACGTCATCGAGCAACGCATCGACGGCAAGATCATCCGCCCAAGCGCCAACTATGTCGGGCCGGAAGATCTCAAGTTTGTGCCGCTCAAGGATCGCCCATGAACAGCCAATACCGTAAATCCCTGCCCGGCACTGCGCTGGACTATTTCGATACCCGCGCCGCCGTCGAGGCCATCGCCCCTGGTGCCTATGAGACGCTGCCTTACACCTCGCGGGTGCTGGCGGAAAACCTGGTGCGCCGCTGTGATCCGGCGACCCTGACGGCGTCGTTGACTCAACTGATCGAGCGCAAGCGCGACCTCGACTTCCCCTGGTTCCCGGCGCGGGTGGTGTGCCACGACATTCTCGGTCAGACCGCGCTGGTCGACCTGGCGGGTCTGCGCGATGCCATCGCCGAGCAGGGTGGCGACCCGGCACAGGTCAACCCGGTGGTGCCGGTGCAACTGATCGTTGACCACTCATTGGCCGTGGAATGCGGTGGTTTTGACCCGCAGGCGTTCGAGAAGAACCGCGCCATCGAAGATCGCCGCAACGAAGACCGTTTTCACTTTATCGACTGGACCAAGCTGGCGTTCAAGAACGTCGACGTGATCCCGCCGGGCAACGGCATCATGCACCAGATCAACCTGGAGAAGATGAGCCCGGTGATCCAGGCCCGCGATGGCGTGGCTTTCCCCGACACTTGCGTCGGCACCGACAGCCACACCCCGCACGTCGATGCGTTGGGCGTGATTGCCATCGGCGTCGGCGGTCTGGAGGCGGAAAACGTCATGCTCGGTCGCGCCTCCTGGATGCGCCTGCCGGACATTATTGGCGTCGAGCTGAGCGGCAAGCTGCAGCCCGGCATCACCGCTACCGATATGGTGTTGGCGCTGACCGAGTTCCTGCGCAAGCAGAAGGTGGTTGGGGCTTATCTGGAGTTCTTTGGTGAAGGCGCAGCAAAGCTGACCCTGGGTGATCGTGCGACCATTTCCAATATGGCGCCGGAATACGGCGCGACGGCGGCGATGTTCTTTATCGACCAGCAGACCATCGATTATTTGAAGCTCACTGGCCGTGAAGACCAGCAGGTGCAACTGGTCGAGACCTACGCCAAGCACACCGGCCTGTGGGCCGACAGCCTGAAAACCGCGCAGTACGAACGCAGCCTGAGCTTCGATCTGTCCAGTGTGGTGCGCAATATGGCCGGGCCGAGCAACCCGCACGCCCGCGTCGCCACCAGCGACCTGGCGGCCAAGGGCATTGCCGGGCAGTGGGACGAGGTGCCGGGGCAGATGCCCGATGGCGCGGTGATCATCGCCGCCATCACCAGCTGCACCAACACCAGTAACCCACGCAACGTGATTGCCGCCGGCCTGCTGGCGCGCAACGCCAATAAGCTCGGCCTGGCGCGCAAGCCCTGGGTCAAGTCGTCCCTGGCACCCGGTTCGAAGACCGTGAAGCTGTATCTGCAGGAAGCCGGCCTGGAGCAGGAGCTGGAGCAGCTGGGTTTCGGTGTGGTGGCCTTCGCCTGCACCACCTGCAACGGCATGTCCGGCGCGCTGGACCCGGTGATTCAGCAGGAAATCATCGACCGCGACCTCTACGCCACCGCCGTATTGAGCGGCAACCGCAACTTCGACGGGCGCATCCATCCCTACGCCAAGCAGGCGTTTCTCGCTTCGCCGCCGCTGGTGGTGGCCTATGCGATTGCCGGCACCATCCGCTTCGATATCGAGAAGGATGTGCTGGGTGTGGTCGATGGCCGCGAAATCCGCCTGAAGGACATCTGGCCATCGGATGAAGAGATCGACGCGGTGGTCAAATCCTCGGTCAAGCCCGAGCAGTTCCGTCAGGTGTATATCCCGATGTTCGACCTCAGTCGCGAAGCCGCGGCCAAGGTCAGCCCGCTATACGACTGGCGCGAGATGAGCACCTACATCCGCCGTCCGCCGTACTGGGAAGGCGCGTTGGCTGGCGAGCGTACGCTCACCGGCATGCGTCCGCTGGCAGTGCTGCCGGACAACATCACTACCGATCACCTGTCGCCGTCCAACGCCATCATGCTCGACAGCGCGGCAGGCGAGTACCTGCACAAAATGGGTCTGCCGGAAGAGGACTTCAACTCCTACGCCACCCACCGTGGCGACCACCTGACCACTCAGCGTGCGACCTTTGCCAACCCCAAGTTGCTCAACGAGATGGTGGTGGTCGACGGCAAGGTCAAGCAGGGCTCCCTGGCGCGCATCGAGCCGGAAGGTACGGTCACGCGCATGTGGGAGGCCATCGAAACCTATATGCAGCGCAAGCAGCCGTTGATCATCGTCGCCGGTGCCGACTACGGCCAAGGCAGCTCCCGCGATTGGGCGGCCAAGGGCGTGCGTCTGGCGGGGGTGGAAGCGATTGCGGCCGAAGGCTTCGAACGCATTCACCGTACCAACCTGATCGGCATGGGCGTGCTGCCTTTGGAGTTCAAACCGGGCACCACGCGCAAAACCCTGGGTATCGACGGCACCGAGACCTTCGATGTGGTTGGTGCGCGCAAGCCGCGCAACGATCTGATCCTGGTGATCAACCGCAAGAACGGTGAGCGCGTCGAAGTGCCGATGACCTGCCGCCTGGACAGCGACGAAGAAGTCTCGATCTACGAAGCTGGCGGCGTGTTGCAGCGCTTTGCTCAGGACTTCCTCGAGGCGACGGTGGCAGTTTAAGCGCACTGTTGTGGGAGGGGCTTTAGCCGCGATTTAGCTTTAAGACGCTCGCGGCTAAAGCCCCTCCTACATGTGCTGTCCTCACATAATTTGGAGTAGACCTTACCCATGCCCCACGCACCTCAGATCAAGATTGCCGCTACCTACATGCGGGGCGGCACCAGCAAGGGCGTGTTCTTCCGCCTGCAGGACCTGCCGCCAAGCTGCCAGGTGCCGGGCGCGGTGCGTGATGCGCTGTTTATGCGGGTGATTGGCAGTCCCGATCCTTATTCCGCGCAGATCGACGGCATGGGCGGGGCGACTTCCAGCACCAGCAAGTGCGTGATCCTCTCGAAAAGCAGCCAGCCGGATCACGACGTCGATTACCTCTACGGTCAGGTGTCGATCGACAAGGCTTTCGTCGACTGGAGCGGTAACTGCGGCAACCTGTCGACTGCGGCAGGAGCCTTTGCCTTGCATGCCGGGCTGGTCGATCCAGCGCGTATTCCACAGAACGGCGTGTGCGTGGTGCGTATCTGGCAGGCGAATATCCAGAAAACCATCATCGCCCATGTGCCGGTGAGCAACGGTCAGGTGCAGGAAACCGGCGATTTCGAGCTCGATGGGGTGACCTTTCCGGCAGCCGAGATCGTGCTGGAGTTTCTCGATCCGTCCGATGACGGCGAGGAGGGTGGTTCGATGTTTCCCACCGGCAATCTGGTCGATGAACTGGAGGTGCCGGGTGTCGGTACCTTCAAGGCGACCATGATCAGCGCCGGTATCCCAACCGTGTTCGTCAATGCCGAAGACATCGGCTACCAGGGCACCGAGTTGCGCGAGCAGATCAACGCTGACCCTGCGCAGCTGGCGCGTTTCGAGCAGATCCGCGTGGCTGGTGCCTTGCGTATGGGGCTGATCAAGACGGCAGACGAAGCGCTCAAACGTCAGCACACGCCAAAGATCGCTTTTGTCGCCAAACCCAGGGATTACCTGTCATCCAGCGGCAAGACGGTGCAGGCAGGCGATGTCGATCTGCTGGTGCGTGCGCTGTCCATGGGCAAGCTGCACCACGCAATGATGGGGACTTGCGCCGTGGCTATCGGCACCGCGGCGGCGATTCCCGGCACGTTAGTCAATCTGGCGGCGGGTGGCAGTGCGCGCGAAGCGGTGCGTTTTGGTCATCCATCCGGCACCTTGCGCGTTGGCGCTCAGGCGGCTCTGGTCGATGGCCAGTGGACGGTGACCAAGGCCATTATGTCGCGCAGCGCGCGAATATTGATGGAAGGCTGGGTGCGCGTGCCGGGCGATATTTTCTAGCGCTTATAAATAACAAAAGGCTCGAAGTGTTCGAGCCTTTTGTTTATGGATCAGGAGCTTGCGCGGATTATTTGAGGCGGCGCTCAACACCTTTTTCCACCAGAATCTTCGCGGAGATCTCTTCCACGGAGAAATAGGTGGAGTTGATAAAGTTGATGTTCTCGCGGCGGAACAGGTTTTCCACCTCGCGCACTTCGAACTCGCACTGGGCGAAGCTGGCGTAGCGGCTATTGGGCTTACGCTCGTGGCGTATAGAAGTGAGGCGATCCGGGTCGATGGTCAGGCCGAATAGCTTGTCCTTGTACTTCTTCAGTGCGCTCGGCAGTTGCAGGCGCTCCATATCGTCTTCGGTCAGCGGGTAGTTGGCGGCGCGAATACCGTATTGCATGGCCATATACAGGCAGGTCGGAGTTTTGCCGCAGCGCGATACGCCGACCAGGATCAGGTCGGCCTTGTCGTAGTAGTGGGTGCGCGCGCCGTCGTCGTTGTCGAGGGCGAAGTTAACCGCCTCGATGCGCTCCATATAGTTGGAGTTGTGCCCGATGGAGTGGGACTTGCCGACCGAGTAGGACGAATGCGACGTCAGTTCCTGTTCCAGCGGGGCGAGGAAGGTCGAGAAGATATCGATCATAAAACCGTCGGACTCGGCCAGGATGTCGCGAATGTCCTGGTTGACGATGGTGTCGAAGATGATCGGCCGTGCGCCGTCTTTCTCTGCGGCGGTGTTGATTTGTTGTACCATTGCGCGCGCTTTTTCCACGCTGTCGATGTAGGGTCGCGTGAGTTTGGTGAAGTCGATGGTTTCAAACTGTGCCAGCAGACTCTGGCCCAGGGTTTCGGCAGTGATGCCGGTGCCATCGGAGATGAAAAAAGCGGTTCGTTTCATTTGCGCCATGGGCCTTAAGCTGAGGACGATTCTTGGCTATCATAGGCCCGCTTTTGCAGGCCCGAACGGGTTGGCATTGTTACTTATTTTCCAGGGCCAGGCCACAATCGCGCGGGCATGTGTACCGCCGAACGTCCCAGCCCTAGGAGCCTGTTCAAGGGTTTGCGAGCAGGTCTTGAACGGTATCTGAGCTTTTCCAACAATCTAGTGGAGAGATCACCTTGGTAGAGTACGTAGTTTCCCTCGATAAGCTCGGCAACCACGATGTCGAGCACGTAGGGGGCAAGAACGCCTCCCTGGGCGAGATGATCAGCAACCTTGCCGGCGCCGGAGTCTCGGTTCCCGGTGGTTTCGCCACTACCGCTCAGGCCTACCGTGACTTCCTCGAGCAGAGCGGTCTGAACGAGCAAATCCACGCCGCCCTCGACGCGTTGGACGTAGACGACGTCAATGCGTTGATGAAAACCGGCGCGCAAATCCGCCAGTGGGTCATGGACGCTCAATTCCCCGCGCGCCTGGATGCTGAAATTCGTACGGCCTTCGCCGCGATGGCCAACGGCAACGACAACATGGCCGTAGCCGTACGCTCGTCGGCTACCGCTGAAGACCTGCCGGACGCCTCGTTTGCCGGTCAGCAGGAAACCTTCCTGAACATTCGCGGCGTGGACAACGTGATCCGCGCGGCCAAGGAAGTCTTCGCCTCGCTGTTTAACGATCGCGCCATCGCCTACCGCGTGCACCAGGGCTTCGACCACAAACTGGTCGCCCTGTCTGCCGGCGTGCAGCGCATGGTGCGTTCGGAAACCGGCACCGCCGGGGTGATGTTCACCCTCGATACCGAATCCGGTTTCCGTGACGTGGTGTTTATCACCGGCGCTTATGGCCTCGGCGAGACCGTGGTGCAGGGCGCGGTCAACCCTGACGAATTCTACGTACACAAGCAGACGCTGGAAGCCGGTCGTCCGGCGATCCTGCGTCGCAACCTGGGCAGCAAAGCGATCAAGATGATCTACGGCGACGAAGCCAAGGCCGGTAAGTCGGTCAAGGTCGTCGACGTGGATCGCGCCGAGCGTGCGCGTTTCTGCCTGAGCGATGCCGAGGTCAGCGAGCTGGCCAAGCAGGCCATGATCATCGAAAAGCACTACCAGCGGCCGATGGACATCGAGTGGGCCAAGGACGGTGACGACGGCAAGCTGTATATCGTCCAGGCTCGCCCGGAAACCGTGAAAAGCCGCACCAACGTCAATGTCATGGAGCGTTACCTGCTCAAGGAAACCGGCACCGTACTGGTCGAGGGGCGAGCGATTGGTCAGAAAATCGGCGCCGGCAAGGTGCGGGTGATCAACGACATCGCCGAGATGGACAAGGTCCAACCAGGCGACGTGTTAGTTTCCGACATGACCGACCCGGACTGGGAACCGGTGATGAAGCGCGCCAGCGCCATCGTCACCAACCGTGGCGGGCGTACCTGTCACGCGGCGATCATCGCCCGTGAGCTGGGTATCCCCGCAGTGGTTGGCTGTGGCAACGCCACCCAGGTATTGAAAGATGGCCAGGGCGTGACTGTCTCCTGTGCCGAGGGCGACACCGGGTTCATCTTCGAAGGCGAACTGGGCTTCGACATCCGCAAGAATTCCGTGGACGCGATGCCGGACCTGCCGTTCAAGATCATGATGAACGTCGGCAACCCGGACCGCGCCTTCGACTTCGCTCAACTGCCCAACGAAGGTGTGGGCCTGGCGCGTCTGGAATTCATCATCAACCGCATGATCGGCGTGCACCCTAAAGCGCTGCTGAACTTCGCCGGCCTGCCGCCGGAGATCAAGGACAGCGTCGAGAAGCGCATCGCCGGTTACGACGACCCAGTCAATTTCTACGTCGAGAAGCTGGTCGAGGGCATCAGTACCCTGGCCGCGGCGTTCTGGCCGAAGAAGGTCATCGTGCGTCTGTCGGACTTCAAGTCCAACGAATACGCCAACCTGATCGGCGGCAAGCTCTACGAGCCGGAAGAAGAGAACCCGATGCTCGGTTTCCGCGGCGCGTCGCGTTATATCAGCGAGTCGTTCCGCGACTGCTTCGAGCTGGAATGCCGCGCACTGAAGAAAGTACGCAACGAAATGGGCCTGACCAACGTCGAGATCATGGTGCCGTTCGTGCGTACCCTCGGCGAAGCCAGCCAGGTGGTCGACCTGTTGGCGCAGAACGGCCTGGCCCGTGGTCAGGATGGCCTGAAAGTCATCATGATGTGCGAGCTGCCGTCCAACGCGATCCTGGCTGAAGAGTTCCTCGAGTTCTTCGACGGTTTCTCCATCGGTTCCAACGACCTGACCCAGCTGACCCTGGGCCTGGATCGGGATTCCGGTATCGTCGCGCACCTGTTCGATGAGCGTAATCCGGCGGTGAAGAAACTGCTGAGCAACGCCATCCAGGCCTGTAACAAGGCCGGCAAGTACATCGGCATCTGCGGTCAGGGTCCGTCGGACCATCCGGATCTGGCGCGCTGGCTGATGGAGCAGGGCATCGAAAGCGTGTCGCTGAACCCGGATTCGGTGCTCGATACCTGGTTCTTCCTGGCCGAGGGGCAGAACGCCTGATCCGCCGTTAACCTTCTTGTTGCAAGGGCAGGTTAATCCTGCCCTTTTTTATGGCTATGTCCCAGTTACGTGTTGCAGGAGCAGTCGCGCTTTTGTGGGAGCGGATTTATCCGCGAAAATCTTTGAAACCTGAAGATCTTTCGCGGCTAAAGCCGCTCCCACGTGACGGCGGTCTGCATCAACAGTTAACGGGTACAGAGTCTTTTTTATGATCTGCCATCCCTGGCGCCATCCTTACAGGCCGTTGCTGATGAGACATGAAAGATTGCTTCCAGCAATTTTTTGTACCAGAGCGAAGATAGATGCAAAGCAGCAGTGAGCTTTTTCCCGTCGCCTTGATCAGCGCGGAATTTCGTGGCGATTTGAGTGAAGACGTCTACCGCCTCAAACCCGGCAACAGCCCGGACTTTAGCGTCGAACTGGCGCTGACGCGTCTTGGCCGTGCCGGCCAGGAAGCCGCGCGCGGTGTGCCGGTGATCCTGTTGCCTGGCAGTTTCTCCAACCGGCGCTTCTGGTACTCGCCCAAAGGTATCGGCCTCGGCCCTTACCTGGCGCGTGCGGGGTTCGATGTGTGGATCGCCGAGATGCGTGGGCATGGGTTGTCGCCGCGCAACCAGGCATACACGCACAACCGGGTCAGCGACTACGTGCGTTACGACTTGCCGGCGATTGCCGATTTCGTGCATGAACAGAACCCGCAACCAGCCCACTGGCTCGGCCATTCGCTAGGCGGTATCACCTTAGCCGGTGCGCTCGGCGGGCAGTACCTCGATCAGGAGCGGATGGCGTCGGTCGCCTTGTTCGGCAGCCAGATCAGCCGCACCTACTGGCCGCTGAAGGTGCCGCCGGTGGAGTGGGGCGGACGCTTGCTGCTCAAGCGCTTCTCCGTGCTGTCCGGCTCGCGGCTCAAGCGCGGCCCGGAAGACGAACCGATCGGCCTGGCTCTGGAAAGCCTGCGTTGGCATGGATTGTTTGGCCGCTTTGGCGATGCCGAGCGCGATTGGTGGGCGGGGCTGGCGCAGGTGCGCGTGCCAGTGATGGCGGTCGCTGCGGTTGGCGATGTGCAGGACCCAGCATGGGCCTGCCGCAAACTGCTCGAGCAGTTCGCCTCGCCGCTCAGCGAATTTCTGTGCCTGGGCAAGAAAAACGGCTTCTCCAGCGATTTTGGCCATGTCGAAATGCTGGTCAGCAAAGAGGCGCAGCGTGAGGTGTGGCCACTGGTTGAACGGTGGTTGCTCAACAGCCCGGTGCTTGCCGCCGCGGCTGAAATGGCCGCTCTTGAGCGTGAGACGGGCATTTCGCCAGAGCGGTCATCCAGCTAAGATGTGACGATAGGCGGCTTTTCGGTCACTTTCTGCGATTGGCGGAGGTGCGCTGTTCGTTGCCCTGGAGCGTTTGCTGAAGCTGGAGACGGCTATCGGCAAGTCTTTCAGGCGCAAGGCCGCAGCATGCTGACGTGTCGGCATCTGATTATCAACGCAACAAAGGAGCTTCTCATGCACTACATCACGCCTGATCTGTGTGACGCCTACCCGGAGTTGGTGCAGGTCGTCGAGCCGATGTTTAGCAATTTTGGCGGTCGCGACTCTTTCGGTGGCGAGATCGTCACGGTGAAGTGTTTCGAGGACAACTCGCTGGTCAAGGAGCAGGTCGAGTTGCCGGGTAAGGGCAAGGTCATGGTGGTCGATGGTGGCGCATCCATGCGCCGCGCACTGCTCGGCGACATGCTCGCGGAAAAAGCGGCGAAGAACGGCTGGGAAGGCATCGTGGTCTATGGCTGCGTGCGGGATGTCGATGTACTCGCGCAAACCAATCTGGGTATTCAGGCGCTGGCCAGCCATCCGATGAAAACCGACAAGCGCGGCATCGGCGACCTGAATGTGCTGGTGACCTTTGGCGGTGTGACCTTCCGCCCCGGTGAATATGTGTATGCCGATAACAACGGCATCATCATTTCGCCAACCGCGTTGAACATGCCGGAATAAGTAACAGAAACGCTTGGGAGTAAGGGATGCACGAGGAAGACAACGCGCAATGGGGCTTGGTGCATGCCTTTGTCCTGGACGGCAAAGGTGGCGCGCGGCCGATTGGCCGTGAACAGCTGGCCGGGCTTGAGTTGGCCGCGCTGGAGAGCCTCTGGCTGCATTGGGATCGCAGCCACCCGCAGACGCAGACCTGGTTACGGAGTGACAGTGGTCTGAGTGAGTTCGCCTGCGATCTGCTGCTGGAGGAAAATACCCGGCCGCGCGTATTGCCGCTGCCCGAGCACGAGTTGCTGCTGTTCCTCCGTGGGGTCAACCTGAATCCCGGCGCGGAGCCAGAAGATATGGTCTCGGTGCGCATCTTCGCCGATGCGCGGCGCGTGATCTCCCTGCGTTTACGGCCACTGCGGGCGACCGAAGACCTGATCGAGGATCTGGCTGCCGGCAAGGGGCCGAAAACCTCCTCCGAGCTGATCCTCAACCTGGCGCATTACTTGACCGACAAGGTCGAAGCCTTGGTCGGCGACCTGTCCGAGCAGGTCGATGATCAGGAGGAGCGCTTCGATAGCGATGAGCGCCTGACCGCGGAGCACAGCCAGCTGTTGCTGATCCGGCGGCGCGCTGCCAGCCTGCGGCGCTTCCTGGCGCCACAGCGCGATATCTATGCACAGCTGACGCGCAACCAGCAGCCCTGGTTCGTGGCCGACGACACCGACTACTGGAACGAGTTGAACAACCGTCTGACCCGTTATCTGGAAGAGCTCGACCTCAGTCGCGAGCGCGTGAGTCTGGTGCTGGAAGCCGAAAACCGGCGCATGGATGAGCGGATGAACCGCATCATGTACCGCTTCGGCATCATTACGGGGGTGTTTCTCCCAATGAGTTTTCTCACCGGCTTGCTCGGCATCAATGTCGGCGGCATTCCTGGCTCGCAAAGCCCGTACGGGTTTCTGATCGCCTGTTCGATCATGCTCGCCGTCGCCCTTGGTCAGTGGTGGTTATTCCGCCGTTTACGCTGGCTCTGATGTGACTTGACGGTTGCTCGTCTCGTCTAGCCGACACGTCCTGTGAGGTGCGTCATGCACGATCCATTCGAAGAATCCCTGCGCGATTTGCTCAAATCACCCTCGTCCGATCATGACGACGATGCGTGCCTGCACCGCGTATTGAAGACGGCCAACCGACAGGTCGGCGCTGGCGATCTGTTCGCCCTGATGGGGCACTGGGTCGGCGCCTTGATGATTGCCCTGAACAACGGCTCGGCGCACGTCTCGCCGGTCTCGCGTCGTCACACTTCCGCTCGTTCTACTGATAAGGCTGACTGAAATGGAACTCGATCCCTGGACTCAAAGCCTGATTGCAGCAATGACTGCGCTGTGGACCAAGGTTGCCGGCTTTATTCCGAACCTGTTCGTTGCGCTGATTTTGGTGCTGCTCGGCTTTGTCGTGGCTAAATTGCTCGACACCTTGCTGTCCAAGTTGCTTGGCAAGCTGGGACTGGATCGCCTGATGGCCGGCACCGGCATGACCAAGCTGCTCGGTCGTGCCGGCATCCAGGTGCCGGTTTCGACCCTGATCGGCAAGATCGTCTATTGGTTCGTGCTGTTGATTTTCCTGGTCTCGGCGGCCGAGTCGCTGGGGTTGGAGCGGGTTTCCGCGACCCTCGACGTGCTCGCGTTGTATCTGCCGAAAGTCTTCGGCGCCGCGCTGGTATTGCTTGCGGGCGTGTTGTTGGCGCAGCTGGTCAGCGGTCTGGTGCGCGGCGCGGCAGAGGGCGTGGGGTTGGATTACGCCAATGGCCTGGGGCGTATCGCCCAAGGCCTGGTGATCATCATCAGCATCTCGGTGGCCATCGGCCAGCTTGAGGTCAAGACCGACCTGTTGAACAACGTCATCGCCATCGTGCTTATTTCGGTGGGCTTGGCCGTGGCATTGGCGTTGGGCCTGGGTAGTCGGGAAATCGCCGGACAGATACTGGCCGGTATCTATGTGCGCGAGTTGTATCAGGTTGGGCAACAAGTTCAGGTGGGCGATGTCGAAGGGCAGATCGAGGAAATTGGCACGGTCAAGACTATCCTGTTAACCGATGCGGGCGAGCTGGTCTCCGTGGCCAATCGCACCTTGCTCGAGCAACGGGTGAGCAGTCGCTAACGCGCTAATCCCTGCTAATGTATGCCGCCAACCCAACTGCCTGATTCATCAGGTGTTGGCGGCCTCTGTCCCGACTGTCGGCCCGACTCGTTTTGAATAAAGCCCAACCGCTGTCTTTGCGTTATGACCCCCGCGAGCTCTCGGACGAGGAGCTGGTGGCGCGCGCGCACGACGAGTTGTTCCACATTACGCGCGCCTATGAAGAGCTGATGCGCCGTTACCAGCGCACATTATTTAATGTCTGTGCGCGTTATTTAGGGAACGATCGTGATGCCGACGATGTCTGTCAGGAGGTCATGCTTAAAGTTCTTTATGGTTTGAAGAACTTTGAGGGCAAGTCGAAGTTCAAAACCTGGCTATACAGCATTACCTACAACGAGTGCATCACGCAGTACCGCAAAGAGCGGCGCAAGCGTCGCTTAATGGATGCACTAAGTTTGGATCCGCTGGAAGAGGCGTCTGAAGAGAAGACGCCTAAAGCGGAGGATCGCGGCGGCTTGGATCGTTGGTTGGTGCACGTCAATCCGATCGACCGAGAAATTCTGGTGCTACGTTTTGTCGCAGAGCTGGAGTTCCAAGAGATCGCGGACATCATGCACATGGGCCTCAGCGCCACGAAAATGCGCTACAAGCGCGCATTGGATCGATTACGAGAGAAGTTTGCAGGTGTTACCGAAAGTTAGTTCGGGGCAAATAGTCTCTGGCGTAAAAGCAAGTTCTGATAAACTTGTCGTCGTTTTGCGTGTCTACCTGTACGCAATTCAATCAATCACCAGATGGGGATTTAACGGATGAAACTGAAAAACACCTTAGGCGTAGTCATTGGCTCACTTGTAGCCGCTTCCTCCATGAGCGTGTTGGCTCAAGGCCAAGGCGCCGTCGAGGTGGAAGCTTTTGGTAAGCGCTCTTTCACCGAAAGCAATCGCGACGTGACTAACGGCAACCTGTTCGGCGGCAGCGTCGGTTACTACCTGACCGATGATGTTTCCCTCAACCTGTCCCACGGTGTGTACGAAAGCATCGAAGCCGACCTGGTACCTGGCGGTAGCGGCGAGAAAGATATCGATGGCACCCTGAGCACTGTTGAAGCCCTGTACCACTTCGGTACCCCGGGTGCCCAGAGCCTGCGTCCTTACGTTTCAGCCGGTTTCGGCCATCAGCAGCTGGACAACACCGCAGCACGTGGCCAGGACAAAACCACCTTCGCAATCGCCGGTGCCGGCGTGAAGTACTACTTCAGCGAAATGTTCTTCGCTAAAGCCGGTGTAGATGTACTGCACAGCCTGGATACCGAAAACACCGAATGGCAAGCTGGCGTTGGTGTCGGCCTGAACTTCGGCGGCAGCACCAAGCCGGTTGCCCAGGTTGTAGAAGCTGCTCCGGAGCCAATGCCTGAGCCGACTCCGGTTGAAGAGCCGGCCCAAGTCGTTCGCGTTGAACTGGACGTGAAATTCGACTTCGACAAAGCTCAAGTCAAAGAAGAAAGCTACGGCGACATCAAGAACCTGGCTGACTTCATGAAGCAATACCCGCAAACCACCACCACCGTTGAAGGCCACACCGACTCCGTCGGTTCTGACGCCTACAACCAGGGTCTGTCCGAGAAGCGTGCAAACGCCGTTCGTGACGTTCTGGTCAACCAGTACGGTGTTGAAGGCGAGCGCGTAAACGCTGCTGGTTACGGCGAAGCTCAGCCGGTTGCCGATAACGCAACCGACTCTGGCCGTGCTGTAAACCGTCGCGTTGAAGCTGAAGTAGAAGCACAAGCCCAGTAATTGGTCTTTGCTTGCTAGGAAAAACCCGGCTTCGGCCGGGTTTTTCTTTGCCTGAAAAAAAGCCCGGCCGAGGCCGGGCAAATACAACTTCGCAGGAGCGAAGCGGTCAGGCAATTGCTGCGATGGCTTGGGCTTGTTGTTCGGCCGCCACTTCGCCGATCACCAGAATGGCAGGGCTTTTCAGCTGGAAGGCCAGCGCATCCTGCTGCATCGCGGCGAGCGTGCTGCGGCATTCGCGTTGCTGCGGCAGCGAGGCGTTTTCAATCATCGCCACTGGCATGTGCGCCGGCATGCCGCCGGCCAGCAGGCTTTCACGGATTTCCGGGAGCTTGGCCACGCCCATGTACACCACCAGGGTGGTGCCGCTCTGCGCCAGGGCCGCCCAGTTGAGGCTGCTGTCGTCCTGGGTGTGGGCGGTGACCAGGGTCACGCCACGGGCTATGCCGCGCAGGGTCAGGGGGATGCCGCAGTTGGTCGCCCCGGCGAGACCGGCGGTGATGCCGTTGACCATTTCCACCTCGATGCCGTGCTCGCTGAGCCAGTCGACTTCCTCGCTGCCACGGCCGAAGATGCAGGGGTCACCGCCTTTCAGGCGCACCACGCATTTGCCCTGGCGCGCATAGCGCAGCATCAGGCGGTGGATAAACGCTTGCGGGGTGGAGCGGCAGCCGCCGCGCTTACCGACGGGGATGACCCGCGCATCGGGGCAATGTTCGAGCACGGCGGGGTTGACCAGATCATCGATCATCACGATCTCGGCCTGATTCAGGGCCTTTACTGCTTTGAGGGTCAGCAACTCCGGATCACCGGGGCCTGCGCCTACCAGCCAGACTTTTGCGCTCATATCGGATACCTCTAGGCGTTGACGGCAACCGGCTGGGTGGCCAGCAGGCGCTTGATTTCGGGGACGCAGGAACCGCAGCTGGTGCCGCATTTCAGCTCCTGCTTGAGGCCGTTCAGGTCGAGGCCGCGTTTGATACCGGCGCACACCGAGGCTTCACTGACGTTCAGGCAGTTGCACAGGGTCTTGCTGGCGGTTTTAGCGCTGGCGCTACCCGGTGGTGTGGACACCGGGGCGAGCAGCCAGCGGCGCAGGTCGGCGTCGGCCTGGCCTTCGTTCCACAGGGTTTTCAGCCAGTCGCGGGCGGCGGTTTCACCGGCCAGGCGAATCGCGGTGATGCGCCCGTCTTCGATACGCACGCGCTTGCCGACGGCTTTGCGTGGGTCGTCATAGGCCAGCACCGGGCCCTTGTTCAGGCCGAGCAGGCGGTCGATCTGTGCCAGCAGCTCGGCCTCGGGTGCCACCGCACAGGCCGCGCGGATCAGCAGAGCAGGGCGATCACGGCCGGTCAGGGTCAGGTTGGCGTAGGCAAACTCTTCGAACAGCGGGCGCAATGCCTCGAAGCGTGTCTGCACATCGCCCTCGACCAGGGCAAAGAAACTCCAGGGCAGCTCGACCTTTTCTACTTCAATGCCGGCGTGTTTCAGCTCCGGCTGCTTGGACAGTGGATCGAACGCCGGCTGGGTTAGCACGTTGGTGCCGAGCCCCTTGAGAAAGCGATTGCCCCAGTGCATGGGCATATACGCCTGGCCGCTGCGTACCGACTCATCGGCCACCACCGGCACGATCAGGCTGCCACGGCGGCTGCGTACCTTGATCAGGTCGCCGCTCTGCAGGCGACGCCGGCGCAACTCATCCGGGTGCAGGCTGAGCAGCGCTTCCGGAGCGTGGCCGAACAGTTGCGCGGCCGAACCGGTGCGGCTCATGCCATGCCACTGGTCACGCAGGCGGCCGGTGTTGAGGGTCAGGGAATAGCGCGTCTCGCGCTTTTCCTTGGCCGCGCGGAACGGCTCGGCTTGAAACTGCGCGCGGCCGTTTGCCGTCGGGAACTGGCCATCGCCATACAGGCGCGCCGTTCCCTGGGTAGCGCCGGCCGGGAACGGCCATTGCTGGGGGCCTTGGTTATCCAGAATCGCGTAGCTCAGCCCCGAGAGGTCGAGATCGCGTTTGGCAGTCAGGTGTTTGTATTCTTCGAACAGCGCGTTGGGGCTGTCGAAGGCGAACAGGCTGGGCAGGCCGGGGCGGAGCAGAAGTTCTAAACGGCGGGCGAAATCTGTGGTGATCGCCCAATCCGGCCGCGCCTCGGCGGGCGCTGGCACGGCGCGGCGCACATGGGTGATGCGCCGCTCGGAGTTGGTCACGCTGCCTTCTTTTTCCCCCCAGCTGGCAGCTGGCAGCAGCAGGTCGGCGTAGTGGCAGGTCTCGGTGGTAAAGAAGGCTTCCTGCACCACGACAAAGGGGCAGGCGGCCAGGGCTTCATGCACCTTGGTCTGATCCGGCATGGATTGCGCCGGGTTGGTGCAGGCGATCCACAGCGCTTTGATCTGGCCGACGCGCACCGCTTCGAACAGCTCGATCGCGCTCAGGCCGGTGCTTGCTGGCAGCGCATCGACGCCCCAGTAACTGGCCACTTCATCGCGGTGCTCGGCGTTTGCAGCTTCGCGGTGGCCGGGCAGCAGGTTGCTCAGGCTGCCGGTTTCGCGGCCACCCATGGCGTTCGGCTGGCCGGTCAGGGAGAAGGGGCCGCTGCCGACTTTGCCGATCTGTCCGGTGGCCAGGTGCAGGTTGATCAGTGCGCTGTTCTTGGCGCTGCCGGCGGTGGATTGGTTAAGGCCCATGCACCACAACGAGAGAAAGCTCGGTGCCTGGCCGATCAGCTGGGCGCACTGTTGCAGGCTGTCCACGCTGATGCCGCACAGTTCGCTGACCATCTGTGGGTTATAGGCGTGCACCAGGCTTTTCAGCGCATCGAAGCCCTCGGTGTGGGCATCGATATAACGGCGGTCGATCCAGCCTTCCCACATCAGGATATGCAGAATGCCGTGGAACAGCGCCACGTCACTGCCGGGCAGAATCGCCAGGTGCAGGTCGGCCAGGTCGCAGGTGTCGGTGCGCCGCGGGTCGATGACGATGACCTTCATCTGCGGGCGCTTGGCCTTGGCTTCTTCCAGGCGGCGGAACAGCACCGGGTGGGCGTAGGCCATGTTGGAGCCGGCGATCAGCACGCAATCGCTCTGCTCGATATCCTCGTAATTGCACGGCGGCGCGTCGGCACCCAGGCTGCGCTTATAGCCGACCACCGCCGAGCTCATGCACAGGCGCGAGTTACTGTCGATATTGTTGGTTCCCACCAACGCTCGCGCCAGCTTGTTAAAGGCGTAGTAATCCTCGGTCAACAGCTGGCCGGAGATATAGAAGGCGACACTGTCCGGGCCGTGCTCGCGGATAGTTTCGGCGAACACGTTGGCGGCGTGATCGAGGGCGCTGTCCCAATCCGTGCGCGAACGCGCCAGGCCCTTGGCCAAACGCAGCTCGGGATAGAGCGCGCGGGCGTCGAGGTCGCCGGTCAGGTGCAGGCTTGCGCCCTTGCTGCAGAGTTTGCCGAGGTTGGCCGGGTGGCTGGGATCGCCAGCGACGCCGAGAATCTTCTCGCCGTCGTGTTCGATCAGCACGCCGCAGCCGACACCGCAGTAGCAGCAGGTCGAAGCGGTGATTTGATTGGCCATGGCCGTTTCTCCGTGTGTAGGCGCGGATCGCTCCGCGCCTACAGGGTTATGCGCACGCGGTGATAGCAACTTTCAGGGCCAGCAGCACGCGGCCGTTTTCCACTTTGGCCTCGTGCTTGTGTGCGCAGCCGACATCCGGTGCGACCGCTTCGCCGTTGGCCAGCTCGATCTGCCAGTTGTGCAGTGGGCAGGCCACGCGCTTGCCGTAGATCAGCCCCTGGGACAGCGGGCCGCCCTTGTGTGGGCAGCGGTCGTCGAGGGCAAACACTTCGTCATCGGAGGTGCGGAAGATCGCGATATCGCCCTTTGGGCCGCTGATGATGCGCGAGCCGAGCACGTTGATTTCTTCCAGGGCGCAGATATCCAGCCAATTCATACGGTGGCCTCCTCGACTTGCACGACGCTGATGCGGTCGAACTCTTTCTTCAGTTGCGGGGTTTCGATGCGTTCTTTCCATGGGTCCTGCTCGAACGACAGGGCGAACTGCAGGCGCGCATTCAGCGCTTTGCGGTTTTCCTCGTTCTCCAGCACGGCCTTCTTGATGTGCTCCATGCCGACGCGCTGCATGTAGTGCACGGTGCGCTCCAGGTAGAAGGCTTCCTCGCGGTACAGCTGGAGGAAGGCACCGTTGTATTCGCGCACTTCTTCGGCGGTTTTCACCTTGACGAAGAACTCGGCGACCTCGGTCTTGATCCCGCCGTTACCGCCGATGTACATCTCGAAGCCGGAGTCCACGCCGATGATGCCGACGTCCTTGATGCCGGCCTCGGCGCAGTTGCGCGGGCAGCCGGAGACCGCGAGCTTGACCTTGTGCGGCGACCACATATTGAACAGGTCGTGCTCCAGGTCGATGCCCAGCTGGGTCGAGTTCTGCGTGCCGAAGCGGCAGAACTCGCTGCCGACGCAGGTCTTCACGGTGCGGATGGACTTGCCGTAGGCGTGGCCAGAGGCCATGTCCAGCTCTTTCCACACGGCTGGCAGGTCTTCCTTCTTGATGCCCAGCAGGTCGATACGCTGACCGCCGGTGACCTTGACCATCGGCACGTTGTACTTGTCGGCGACGTCGGCGATGCGGCGCAGTTCGGACGGGTTGGTCACGCCGCCCCACATGCGCGGCACCACCGAGTAGGTGCCGTCTTTCTGGATGTTGGCGTGGGCGCGTTCGTTGATCAGGCGCGACTGTGGGTCGTCCTTGGCTTCGCCCGGCCAGGTGGAAATCAGGTAGTAGTTCAGCGCCGGACGGCAAGTGGCGCAGCCGTTCGGGGTGCTCCAGTTCAGGAACTCCATGGTCTGCGCCATGCTGGTCAGGTGCTGCTCACGGATCGCCTTGCGGATCTGCCCGTGGTTCAGCTCGCTGCAACCGCAGATGGCTTTCTCGCTTTTCGGCTTCACATCGGCGGCGCCGCCGACGGTGCTGATCAGAATCTGTTCAACCAGGCCGGCGCACGAGCCGCAGGAGCTGGCGGCCTTGGTGTGCTTCTTCACCTCATCCACCGAGAACAGGCCGTTCTCCTGGATCGCCTTGACGATGGTGCCCTTGCACACGCCGTTACAGCCGCACACTTCCATGCTGTCGGGCATGTTGGCGGTGCTGCTCTGGCCTTGGTGGCCGACGTCACCCAGGGCATTTTCGCCGAACATCAGGTGATCGCGGATCTCGCTGATATTGGCGTTCTCCTTGACCTGGCGGAAATACCAGCCGCCGTCGGCGGTGTCGCCATACAGGCAGGCACCGACGAGGATGTCGTTCTTTACCACCAGCTTCTTGTACACGCCGCCAATCGGGTCGGAGAGGGTGATGGTCTCGGTGCCTTCGCTACCCATAAAGTCGCCGGCGGAGAACAGGTCGATACCGGTGACTTTCAGCTTGGTCGAGGTCACCGAGCCCTGATAGCGGGCGAAGCCGAGCTGGGCCAGGTGGTTGGCGCAGACCTTGGCCTGCTCGAACAGCGGCGCAACCAGGCCGTAGGCGATGCCGCGGTGGTTGGCGCACTCGCCAATCGAATACACGCGCGGATCGTAGGTTTGCATGGTGTCGTTGACCAGGATGCCGCGGTTGCACGGAATCCCGGCTTTCTCGGCCAGTTCGGTGTTGGGGCGGATACCGGCGGCCATCACCACCAGGTCGGCGGGGATCACGTCGCCGCTCTTGAACTGCACGGCGCAGACGCGACCTTCGCCGTTGTCCATCAGTTCTTCGGTCTGCTCATTCAGGCGGAAGTGGATGCCGCGCGCCTCCAGCGCGGTTTGCAGCAGCTTGCCAGCGGTTTTGTCCAGCTGACGCTCGAGCAACCAGTCGGAGAGGTGCACCACGGTCACGTCCATGCCGCGCATCTTCAGGCCGTTGGCCGCTTCCAGGCCAAGCAGGCCGCCACCGATGACCACCGCGTGGCTGTGGGTCTTGGCGGTGTCGATCATGGTCTGGGTGTCGGCCACATCACGGTAGCCGATCACACCTTTCAGTTTGTTGCCTGGGATCGGTAGGACGAACGGGTTGGAGCCGGTGGCAATTAGCAGGCGGTCGTATTCGGCGCTGCTGCCATCATCGGCGGTGACGATGCGTTTCTTGCGGTCGATGCTGACCACTTTGCGGTTGAGCATCAGCTGGATGTTGTTCTCGGCATACCAGTTGAGGTCGTTGAGGATGATTTCCTCAAAGGTCTGTTCACCGGCCAGCACCGGCGAGAGCAGGATGCGGTTGTAGTTCGGGTGCGGCTCGGCACCGAACACCGTGATTTCATAAAGGTCGGGCGCGAGCTTGAGCAGTTCTTCGAGGGTTCTGACACCAGCCATGCCGTTGCCAATCATCACCAGCTTGAGTTTTTTCATGCCGGCCATCTCCTGAATAAAAATCACGGAAAACAAAAAAGGCGTCCCGCTAGTCACCTAGCGAGGACGCCTTTGTCCAAGTCCCGTTCTCTCGGGAAAGTGCAGTCTTCTTCGTTGAAGGCTGCGCTTTGTAAATTGTGAGATTGCTAATGCAGAGCCTGTGCCAACTTCGCAGATGCCCGATTTTGCGGGGTTGGCCTGGGCTTTTTGAGGCGACTGGGTGGTTTTGCTGCACCGAATAAAGGCAAGTCGCGCTGCTTTGGTGCGTGTTTCCGGGTCATCGGTAAACCGTAGGGCGAGGTTCACCCTGCGCCCTGCGTCGGTCCGCTATTTGAGTAGCAGAACCAGTAAGGCCAGGTTCAGCAGCAAGGCAAGCAGTGCCACCGTACGCCAGACTTTCAGCGGCTCACGCTCCAGCAGTGGTCGGGGGCGGCTGCTAAGGGCCTGACGTTCGCCTTGCTCCAGGGCCAGCAGCCATTCTTCGGCGGTCTCATAGCGCTGTTGTGGATCGGCGCTGACTGCGCGAGCCAGGCTTTCTTCCAGCCAAGACGGTAGGTCCGGGCGATAACGGCTGGCCGGCGTCGGGCTACCGAATCGCGGGTGTTGGAACGCCTCGATTTCACCGTGGGGGTAATGCCCGGTCAGTAGGTGGTAGAGCGTCACGCCGGCGCTGTAGAGATCCTGTTGGGGTGTGGGAGCGGCGCCAGTGAATGCTTCGGGGGCGATATAGCTGGGCGTGCCCGGCAGGTCGCAGGCTTCATCGCGGCTCAGGCCCGGGCAGTAGGCCAGGCCAAAATCCAGCACGCGCAACTCGCCGTCGTCGCCCCACAGCAGGTTCTCCGGCTTGATGTCGCGGTGCAGGATATTGCGCCGGTGCAGCATGCCCAGGGCCTTGATCAGGCGCGGAGCGATGTCCAGCCATTCCGGCAGGCCCAGCGGGCCGCTCAGGCGCAGATGCTCGGCGAGGGTTTGCCCGGCATATTCGCGCTGCACGTAATACAGGTGCTGACGCTGCGGCAGTGGGTGTACCTCGGCGAAGAAGCGCCCGGCCACGCGGCGCAGAAACCATTCTTCGAGCAGCAGGGCGGGGCCGGCCTGGGGGGCTTCGCTGCGTCCGCCCGGCAGGGTTTTCAGCAGCCAGCGCCGCGCCTGGTTGTCGCGTACGCGGTAGACCAGCGATTGGCGCGACTCGGCCAGCAGGCGCTCGACCTGCCAGCCTTCGAAATCTTGGTCGTCGCGCAGCTTCGGTGGCAAGGGCCAGTGTTCGAGTTGCGCCAGGGTGTCGGCCAGGTCACTTTCCGGCAGGGCATCGACGCGCAGCAGCAGGGCGCTGGCGTTGTCCTGGCTACCGGCCAGGTGCGCGGCGTTGACCAGCGCGCGGCTGGCGGCATCGAGGTCTTGTTCATCATGCAGGATGCGCTGGATGCCGCTGTCGCCGAGGGTTGCCCAGACGCCGTCGCTGACCAGGACAAAGCTCTCGCCCTGGCGCAGTTCACCGTCCAGGTAATCCATCACCAGGTGTTGATCCAGACCCATGGCGCGCTTGAGCACGTGCTGCATGCCGGGTTGTTCCCAGACATGGTCTTCGCTAAGGCGCTCAAGTGTGCCGCCAAGCCAGCGATAGGCGCGGCAATCGCCGACGTGCGCCAGGGTAAAGCGGCGGCCACGCAGGATCAGCGCGCTCAGTGTGGTCAGCAGGGGCTGGCCGCTGCCATTGGCTTGCAGCCAGCGGTTGTGCGCGACCAGTACGCGGTCCAGGGATTGGGTGACCGCCCAGGTTTCCGGCGTGGAGTAATAATCCAGGGCCAGTGCCTGCAGGGTGGCGCGTGCGGCCAGGCCGCCGTCGACGCACTGGCTGACACCATCGGCCAGGGCGAACAGATAACCTTTGCTCGCCGCCAGGGCGGGCGCCGGGGTGACCACTCGGATGGCGTCCTGGTTCTCGCTGCGTGGGCCGATGGCGCTGGCTTCGCCGAAGGTCAATTGCAAGGCCATGCGGACATCCTGAGTGGGGAAGGTTTGAGGCAAAGGCGAGACCGGGGCCGGGCTGCACGAGGTTGTCGTTGCCGACTTCACCCGCTTTCCTGACCAGTGCAATGCAGCGCTGCCGGTCGGTCCCGCCTTTGCCTCAAGCCTCCAGTGGTTGGGCGTAGGGTGGATCGCGCTTTACCGATCCACCCTTGGCTCATGGTGGATGAAAAAGGCGTCATCCACCCTACGTCTGTGCAATTACACCCGGGCCGCAGTTACCGCCGCGCTGCCCCAGGTGGTGCGCCAGCGCAGCTTGACGCCATACAGGCCGACCCAGGCCAGTACGCCGAGGCTGGCGAACAGCCACAGGCCGAGTTGGTAGTCGCCGGTCTGCTGCTTGATGGTGCCCAGGCCTGCAGCCAACAGGAAACCGCCGATGCCGCCGGCCATGCCGATCAGGCCGGTCATCACGCCGATTTCCTTGCGGAAACGCTGCGGCACCAGTTGGAACACCGCGCCGTTGCCGGCACCCAGGCCGAGCATGGCGGCGACGAACAGGGCCAGAGCTGCCGTGGCGCTGGGCAAATTAAAGCCCACCGCGGCAATGCACAGCGAAGCGAGGGTGTACATCACCAGCAGCGTGCGGATACCGCCAATGCGGTCGGCCAGGGCGCCGCCGAGTGGGCGCATCAGGCTGCCGGCACACACGCAGGCGGCGGTGTAGTAGCCGGCGGTAACCGGGTTGAGGCCGTACTGATCGTTGAAGTAACCGGGCAGTGCACTGGCCAGGCCGATAAAGCCACCGAAGGTCACGCTGTAGAAAAACATGAACCACCAGCTGTCGCGATCACCGAGGGCCTTCAAGTAATCGGCCATGGATTTGGGTGCGGGCCGTTCTGGCGCGTTTTTCGCCACCAGGGCGAACACCACAAGGGTCAACAACAGCGGGATCAACGCCCAGCCAAAGACGTTCTGCCAGCCGAATAGCGCCGCCAGCCCTGGGGCGAAGATCGCCGCCAGCACGGTGCCCGAGTTGCCTGCACCGGCAATGCCCATGGCCTTGCCCTGATGTTGCGGCGGATACCACTGCGAGGCCAGCGGCAGGGCCACGGCGAAGGCGGCACCGGCAAAACCGAGGAACAGGCCCAGCAGCAGGGCTTGCTCATAGGTTTTGATGCCGATTTGCCAAGCGCTGAACAGCGAGGCGATCACGATGACCTGACCGATTAGTCCGGCAGTTTTCGGCGACAGTCGGTCAGCCAGCAAGCCCATGAAGAAACGTAACAGGGCTCCCGAGAGAATCGGCGTTGCCACCATCAGGCCACGTTGCTGGGCCGTCAAATCGAGATCGGTGGCAATTTGCACCGCCAGTGGGCCGAGTACGTACCAGACCATAAAGCTCAAATCGAAATAGAGAAAAGCGGCGAACAATGTCGGGGTATGGCCAGCTTTCCAGAAACTTGTATTCATCGAGCACCTCATCAGCAAAAAGGGTCCCGGCCGGTTGCGGCATGCCGTGGTCGTGGACACGGCAGCCGCAACCGCCGGGGAGGCGCGGCACTTGTGGTGCAACGCCCTGCGGCCAAAGCCACAGCTGGGTTGAGAGAGTTACCAGCGAGGCCTCTGGATCGCAGATGCACCGCCAGCCCCAGTCGCTGGGGCGAAAACGAAAAAACGCCGCATCACCTGAGCGCTCGGAAGCGCGGGTGAAGCGACGTCTTTGTCGTTTGTGAGGCAGCCGCCATTGGCTACCGATAGCAATGCATTAGCAAGAGCTGAGCCAACGCGCGGAGGCCATGATTTACGGGGATGTACAGGCTTGCGGGTGGTGCGCGAATGACACAAAACAGCGCGCTGGAGCTATTTGTGCGCCGAGATGGGGCGAGGTTGTGCGGCGGCGAGTGGGCAACGCTGCGAAGCGGAGTGACTCAATGTGCTGTTGCCGAATGGCTCAGGAGGTAATCAACGGCTTTGACAGGCTCTCCGCCGACTCGATAACGCTGCCGGTGGGGCAAGCGGTGCTACTGGATAGCAGCAACTGGCGCGTAGATTCGACGCCTTCATTAGCGTGAGTCGGTAGCGGTAGGGTGAGCAAGGAAAGGGCGAGAAGGTTGGTCAACAGCCCGGCTTGCCGGGTATGGCTGTGCAAAACTGACATAGCAATTCCCCTACTTTTATTGTTGTGCCCTAAGGCGTAGCAGATGATTCATGTTATGTCACGCCAGTTTGAGCCGGTGGCGATGATCGGCAATGCATTGAGCGTGCCTGATAGACCTATGGAGGACTTGCTGTTTGGCTTGATTTTTGACTTGACTTTTCTTGAAACGCAAAATGCGTCATGTGGGTGCGGTGCTATACTCACGTCGGATCAAAAAGAAGGGGGGCAACATCTTCACACCGGTAGAACACCCTCTGTGATGTCAGGTTGTGGTGGTCTACAGCAAAGCGAGAATAGAGGTGCGTGATGAATCGACACTATTACATCAGTGACAATCTCGACGATCTTGAAACCGTTGAGCGTGAGTTGGAAGCTGGCGGGATTAGTACCGAGCAAATCCATGTGCTCAGCGAAAAAGATGCTGATGTAGAACAGCATCACCTGCACGATGTGCCCTCGTTTATGAAACAAGATGTCGTCCACTCCGGCGAAATTGGTGCGGTTGTCGGCGTGGTACTGGCTGCGCTGGTTATTGGTAGCGCTTATTGGCTGGGTTGGACCGACACCGCGGCAGGTTGGATGCCCTTTATCTTCCTCGCGATAGTGGTTTTTGGTTTTTGCACGTGGGAAGGCGGCTTTTTTGGTATCCAGGTGCCAAACACCCATTTCCGCCGGTTTAAGCAGAACTTGAAAGAAGGCAAACATATCTTTTTCGTCGATGTTGAGCCGGAGCAGGAAGCGCTATTGGAGCAGGTAGTCAAACACCATCCAATGCTCAATATGGCTGGCGTTGGCTCGGCGGCGCCTCACTGGACAGTCGCGTGGTTGCAGCGCTGGCATCAGTTCAAGCGAACGATATAGGCCCCGCTCTTATTAGCCGTTGTCTATCAGCCCCCGAATACTCAAGGCGATTCGGGGGCTATGTTTTGCCCAAAGAAAAAGATCCGGCTCAGGAAGATATAGTCCGCCTCGCTGGCCATAAGCCCCACCAGCACCAGCAAGCACAACGGTGGCAGCAGTATGGCGTAGACCATGGCCAGTCGCTCCCAGGCCATGTGCATGAAGATGGCGACAATTAATCCGGCCTTCAACAACATGAACGTGATTATAAGTGACCACCTGAGATAGCCCGCGAAGTGGAAATAGTCGACAAGGTAAGACAGGGTGCTGAGGACGAATAACAGCCCCCAGATTTTCAGGTACAAGCCGATGGGGTGTTGTTGTTCCTGGGTATGCGCCATCGTCAGTGCTCCTCTTCGCTACCATAAATAGAAGAACGCAAAAATAAACACCCACACCAAGTCCACGAAGTGCCAGTACAGCCCTGCTATCTCGACGATCTGATAGTTGCCGGAGCGCTGGTAATCGCCGCGCAGTACTTTCAGCGCGACGATGGTGAGGTAGATGACGCCGATGGACACGTGCAGGCCGTGGAAGCCGGTGATCATGAAGAAGCTCGCGCCAAACTGCGCCGCGCCCATGGGGTTGCCCCAGGGCCGCACTCCTTCGGCAATCAGCTTGCTCCATTCGAATGCCTGCATGCCGACGAAGGCGACCCCGAAGGCGGCGGTTGTCAGCATCAGAGCCGCGGTTTTGACCCGGTCGCGGCGGTAAGCGAAATTGACTGCCATGGCCATGGTGCCGCTGCTGCTGATCAGCACGAAGGTCATGATGGCGATCAGAATCAGGGGAATATGGTGGCCGGCGATGGTCAGGGCGAACACTTCACTTGGGTTCGGCCAGGGCACGGTGGTGGTCATGCGCACTGACATGTAACCGGTTAGAAAGCAGGTGAAGATAAACGTATCGCTGAGCAGGAAGATCCACATCATCGCCTTGCCCCAGGACACCTGCTTGAACGCATCTTGATCCGAGGACCAGTCGCTGACGATTCCCGGCCAGCCCGGTGCTGACGCGTCAGGCCGCTGTGGCGTGGAGTCTGCGGATGTGGGTGGTGAGGGCGCTGCCATGGCTTCACCTCAGGCCGCAGAATGCGGCGATGGCCTCATAGGTTGCCGGTGTGCTGGTCAGCAGGGCGAAGAGCAGGAGCCACAGCGCCAGCAAGTAATGCCAGTAGATGGCGCACAGCTCTACGCTGGTGCTGAGCTGCGCCAGTGGCACGTGGCGCCGAAGCTTGGCGAGGGTTCTGCCCCAGGCTACCAGGCCGCCCAGCAGGTGCAGGCCGTGCAGGCCGGTGAGCAGGTAGAAGAAGCTGTTGGCCGGATTACTCGCAACCCAGTAGCCCCACGCGCCAAACTGCTGCCAGACCCAAAGTTGCCCCGCCAGAAAGGCAATTGCCGATACGCCGCCCAGCGTAAAGCCAAGCACGGTGCCGCCCAGGTCTCCACGCCGAGCGGCCACGCGTGCCCACTGCAGGGCGAAGCTGCCGAGTAGCAGCCAGCCGGTGTTCAGCCATAACTGCCATGGATGGGCCAAGGGCGCCCAGGGCTCGGTCAGCGGTTGCCAGTCCGGTACTTGTGAGCGGGCGATAAAGGCGATCAGAAAGAGCAAGAAGAGCGAGCTGACAACGGCCAGAAACAGGCGCAGGCCTACTGTTGCGGTTTGCGCTCTGTCGACGCCCTCGGGGGGCTGAATTTCCTCTGGATCAAAACGCCAACTACCCCCAGGGTCGTTGCTGTCGGTGTTTCTCAAAAGCTGTCTGTTCATGTTTTTTCGCCCGCTAGCTTGGTGGCGGCGCTGCGCTGTCGCAGTTGTTCCAGCGCCTCGGCGGAGACCGTTTGCGGGACGAAATCCTGTTCTATCCCCGGCACGCTGTAGTCATAGGCCCAGCGGTGCACGACCGGCAGCTTGGCGCCCCAGTTGCCGTGTACCGGCGGGGTCTGCGGCGTTTGCCATTCCAGGCTGGTCGCGCCCCAGGGGTTGCCGCCGGCCGGCTTGCCCTTGAATAGGCTCCAGAACAGGTTGAACAGGAACAGCAGTTGGGCAACCCCGACGATCAATGCCGCGACGGTGATGAAGGCATTCAAGTCCTGCGCCGACTGGGGGATGAATTGGTAGTTTTCATAGGCGTAGTAGCGCCGTGGCATCCCCAGTAAACCCAGGTAGTGCATGGGGAAGTAGATGGCGTAGGTGCCGAGGAAGGTGATCCAGAAGTGCAGCTTGCCCAGGCTGTCGTTCAGCATTCGCCCGGTTATTTTCGGGTACCAGTGATAGAGGGCGCCGAATACCACCAGGATCGGCGCGACGCCCATGACCATATGGAAATGCGCCACGACGAAATAGGTGTCGGAAAGCGGGATATCCACGATCACGTTGCCGAGAAACAGCCCGGTCAGGCCGCCAACCAGGAAGGTGACGATAAAGGCCAGGGCAAACAGCATCGGTACGCTCAGGTGGATATCGCCTTGCCACAGGGTCAGCACCCAGTTGTAGACCTTCAGGGCCGTCGGCACCGCGATAACCAGGGTGCTGATGGCGAAGAAAAAGCCGAAGTAGGGGTTCATCCCGCTGACATACATGTGGTGCGCCCAGACCACGAAGCTCAGTACGCCGATCGCGACGATGGCCCAGACCATCATGCGGTAGCCGAAGATATTCTTGCGGGCGTGGGTGCTGATCAGGTCAGAGACCAGGCCGAACGCCGGCAGGGCGACGATGTACACCTCCGGGTGGCCGAAGAACCAGAACAAGTGCTGGAACAGGATCGGGCTGCCGCCCTGGTGATCGAGCTGCTGGCCCATCGAGATCAGCGCCGGCATGAAGAAGCTGGTGCCGAGCAGCTTGTCGAACAGCATCATGATTGCGCTGACCAACAACGCCGGGAAGGCCAGCAGGGCCAGGATCGAGGCCATGAAGATGCCCCAGACCGAGAGCGGCATGCGCATCAGGGTCATGCCGTAGGTGCGCGCCTGCAACACCGTGGTCACGTAGTTCAAGCCGCCCATGGTGGCGGCGACGATGAAAATCGCCAGGGACACCAGCATCAGCACGATGCCCCATTCGGTTCCTGGGGTGCCCTGGGTGATCGCCTGCGGCGGGTAGAGCGTCCAGCCCGCTCCGGAAGGGCCGCCGGGCACGAAGAAACTGGCGAGCAGCACCACTACCGAGAGCAGGTAGAACCAGTAGCTGAGCATGTTGACATAGGGGAAGACCATGTCCCGGGCGCCGACCATCAGCGGGATCAGGTAGTTGCCGAAGCCGCCGAGAAACAGCGCCGTCAGCAAGTAGATGACCATGATCATGCCGTGCATGGTCATCGCCTGGTAGTAAGTGCTGGCATCCATGAATTCGAGGCTGCCGGGAAAGCCGATTTGCATGCGCATCAGGCCGGACAACACCAGGGCGATCAGGCCGACGAAAATCGCCGTCAAGGCATATTGAATGGCAATAACCTTATGGTCCTGGCTCCAGATATAGCGGGTCAGGAAGCTTTTGGGTTCGTGCAGTGCTTCTCGTTCTACCTGCTCCGCGTAGGCCATCACGTCATCCTCCGGGTGAAGTTTCAGTGCATGTTGGCGGGTTACGGTGCTGCTCCTGGTTTGCTGCCACCTTCATCGGCGATGGATTTGATGAAGGCAATCAAGGCGTCGAGTTCCTCATCCTTCAGGGCAAAGGCCGGCATGGCCGGGGCAAAGCCCTTGGCGATCACTGCACTGGGATCGCCAATGGAGGTTTTCAGGTAGTCCTCGTCGACCGCCACCTGAGTGCCGTCGGTAAGGGTCTCGGTCTTGCCGTAGAGGCCCAGCCACGTCGGCCCGACCCCGGGCTTGCCATCGACGCTGTGGCACACCAGGCAGCCCTGGGTTTCGGCCAGTTGCCGGCCCTGCGCCGCCAGTTCGCGGGTAGCGGATGGCGCTGCGCTGATCAGCGACTTGATCAGCGCGAGCAGCGCGTTCAAGTCCTCTTGATTGAAAGTGTAGGGCACCATGACCGGGGGATAGCCCTGAACCAGCTTGGCTTTGGGGTCGCGGATCGACTCGATCAGGTACGCCTCGTCGACGTGCACGCTGCTGCCATCGACCAACTGCTCGGTGCGACCGTAGAGATCCTTCCATCCGGGGCCGAGACTGGCGCTGCCATCCAGGCTATGGCAGGCCAGACAACCGGAGTTTTTCGCCAACTGGCGGCCGTGCTCCAGGATGCTGCCCTGGCTGGGTTTGCTGGCGCTGCGCAATGTCTGGGCAAAGGTCGGTTGTTTGTTCAACCATTGCGCAAAGGCAGCCGGCTCTTCCACGATCATAGTGCCGCGCATGTTGTAATGCGCGACACCACAATACTCCGCGCACAGAACTTCATACTTGCCAAGTTTGGTCGGGGTAAACCAGAAGTGGGTCACCATACCGGGCACCATGTCCATCTTGCTGCGGATTTGCGGGATATAGAAGTTGTGCAGCACGTCTTTAGAACGCAATAACACTTTCACCGGTTGATCGAGCGGCAGGCGCACTTCATTGTTTCTGATCAGTACATCGTCTTGTCCGAGGGGATCGTTGGGGTCGAGACCGAGCGGGTTGCCGGCGTTGACCCATTTGACATCCGACTTGCCTAACTTTCCGTCCTGACCAGGAAAGCGGAAGGCCCATTGCCATTGTTGGGCGACCACTTCCAGTTCATGCGCGTTTTTCGGAACCCGGACGAAATCGTCATACACCACCAAGCCCGGCGCCAGCAGGCCGATAATGCCCAGCGTGGTGATGCCGATTAACCACCACTCCAGCTTTTTATTTTCCGGCTGATAGGCCGCCCGACGACCTTCTTTGTGCCGGTAACGGATAATCGCTACGGCCATGAACAGGGTGATGGCGATGAAGAATATGCCGGTAATCAGCAGGGTGATCAGCAGCGTGGTATCTATTGAACCCCAGTTGGACGCCGCCGCCGTCGCATGCCAAGGGCTCAGCAGGTGAAATAGCACTGATGCAACAACAATTAGAATTAAGATAATTGCTAATGTCATTTGCTCCGCATCCTGTTATGCACGGCTTATGCAAAAACATCCGGCTATACAACTGCGTCGAATAAATTGTTAATTCGGCTGCCAAGCAAGTCGTACACCTGTAACGACTCTTAAAGGCGGTTAGCAAACGTTGCAGGAAGTATAGGGTACGCAAAGAGGCCGCGCCCATGAGCGGCCTTGCTCGCTCATGGGCGCATGTGCCACACGTCGAGGCAGATCTGGATCAGCGATACCGGCTTAACCGAGCCAGTTGACCTTGGGAAACTTGGCGCTGAACGCCGCGGGCATCGCCACCACTTGGCCGCGCAGGTAGTTGAAGAACACGAAGCCGGATTTGGCCATCGCCACCAGGGCGCCATCCGCCGGGCGGCTGATGCGAAAGGTGATGTCGCCGCCATAGGTGTTGAAATCCATCACCCCCACCTCGAACAGCAGCTGATCGCGGGCATGGGCTTCGGCGCGGTAGGTGGTGGCCAGGTCGGTGACGATGATGCCGGTACCGTCCTCGCGGGTTTCCTCGATACCGAACTCGAAGAGAAAACGCGCCCGCGCCTCGGAAATCATCGAGATCATCGAATCGTTACCCAGGTGGTTGGCTGCGTTGATATCGGTGACGCGCACGGTCAGGTGGGTGCTGTAGCAGAACTGGTCTTCGGGGAACTCGAGTTTCAGGCGGGCCATGGGCAAGTCTCCGGCAGGCTGGATAACGCGCCGCGTGCTGCGGGCGGCGCGATTGTACGTGCCCGGCTGACTGTTTTGGCAGATTTGCCCGGTGAATGATGGCGCGGCTAGCGGTGCAGGCTGTTAAGCCAGTAAAAGGTCACCCGGCCGCCCTCGGTGGCGGGGCCGTAATTGTCCTGGATATACGCGCCGGCTTTGAAGTACAGCTGCTGCTTGCTCCAGTAACCGCTCAGCTGTCGATACAGCGCGCCCTTGTCGCCGTCGCTGCTGTGCACGCTGACGCCGAGCTTGCCGCTGGGGGTGATGCGCAGGTCATAGCCGAAGCGTTCGTTGAGCTGGATGTTTTCGGCCAGCAGGATGTTCTGCACCTCGGCATCGCCGGGGCGCTTGCGCAGCAGCAGTTCGAGGCGGCCGACGCCACGCAGGTAGTGGTATTGCAGTTTGATCAGCGGGTCGTTGTCGCTGCCGGGCTCGTCCTTGCTGTGAATCTGGGCAATCACGATCTTGTTCTTGCTGGGCAGCTGATTGACGCTGAGTACGGCGCTCAAATAGTTGTCGGCGCTGTGGTGGTACCAATTGCTCAGCGCCCCGTCGGCCTGGGTTTCGCGCAGTTCGCTGCGCGGGTAACGGGCGTCGGCGGTGTGCGAGCCGTTGACCGGCACCCAGAAGGTGACGCTGCCATCTGCGTGACGGCGAAAATACTGGCTCTGGTAGCCGTTGTTCAGGCGTGCGGTGGTAATGGTGGTCGGTTCTGGGCTCGTGGGAACCGAGAGATTCCAGGTGGTGAGATCGAGCACGGCGGTTCCTTCAATGGGCTGGCGGGAGTGGGCAGCCCCTCTTCGGTGACCATCGCAAGCGTAAGTTCAATCGCGCTGATGGGCGGACTAGAGCGCTTGTACGCGGCGCAGTGGCGTTGTGCGAACGCACCGTGGAGGGCCACAGGCCGCGATGGCGCGGGCGGACTGTGGCGGGTGTCCCGTGGCCGCGTTAGGCGGCCGGGCGTTGCTGGCGCTGGTAGAGAAACTCCAGCACGGCGGTGCGATACCCGTGGTACTGCGGGTCGTTGGCCAGGGCCAGGCGGTCGCGTGGGCGCGCCAGTTCGACCTTGACGATATCGCCCACGGTCGCCGCCGGGCCGTTGGTCATCATCACGATGCGGTCGGAGAGCAGAACCGCCTCGTCGACATCGTGGGTGACCATCACCACCGTGCTGTGGGTTTCGCCGACGATGCGCAGCAGCTCGTCCTGCAGGTGTGCACGGGTCAGGGCATCCAGGGCGCCGAACGGCTCATCCATCAGCAATACCTTGGGTTGCATGGCCAGGGCGCGGGCGATGCCGACGCGCTGTTTCATCCCGCCGGAGATTTCGCTGGGGTGTTTGTGCATGGCGTGCGTCAGGCCCACCAGCTGCAACGCGGCTTCGGTGCGGGCTTTGAGCTGCGCCTTGTTGTCTTTGCCGGCGAAGACCTTCTCGACCGCCAGGTATACGTTGTCGAAGCAGGTCATCCAGGGCAGCAGGCTATGGTTCTGGAACACCACGCCACGCTCCGGGCCGGGGCCGTCGATCTCCCGGCCATTGCAGATCAAGCCGCCTTCGCTGGCCTCGAGCAGGCCGGCGATCAGGTTGAGCACCGTGGATTTGCCACAGCCGGAGTGGCCGATCAGGGTGACGAACTCGCCACGGGCGATGCTCAGGTTGACGTCGGCCAAGGCTTGGAAGCGGCCTTTCTTGGTGTCGAAGTGTTTGCTGACGTGGGTCAGTTCCACGAATTTATCCATGTCTATTCTCCAGATTTCTCAGGTTTCGTTACGCGTCGTAAACGCAACCATGGAACGGTTTGAGCGGTAGGGTGGAGATGGCGAAGCCTTGTCCACCGCCAGTGCCGGCAATTGGCGGACAAGCCTCTGGCATGTCCGCCCCGCGTATCACGAATGAATCAGGAGCTGGCGTAATCGAAGCGTTTGGCGATCAGCAGCAGAATCTGCTCCAGGGCCAAACCGACCAGGCCGACGATGATGATGGCGATCAGAATGTGTTCGACATTCAGGTTGTTCCACTCATCCCACACCCAGAAACCCAGGCCAGTGCCGCCGGTGAGCATTTCCGCGGCGACGATCACCAGCCAGGCGACGCCGATGGCCAGGCGGATGCCGGTCATCAGGTGTGGCAATACGGCGGGGAAGAGGATGCGCGTGAGCACCTTCCACTCGCTCAGCTTGAGTACGCGGGCGACGTTCAGGTAATCCTGCGGCACGCTGGCCACGCCAGCAGCGGTGTTGAGGATGATCGGCCAGATCGAACTGATGAAAATCACCCAGATCGACGCCGGACCGGCCGCCTCGAACACCAGCAGGCCGATCGGCAGCCAGGCCAGTGGCGAGACCGGGCGCAGCAGGCTGATGATCGGCGAGAGCATGCCGGCCAGGAACACGAAGCGGCCGATGGCGAAGCCCAGCGGAATGCCGATCAACGCGGCCAGGCCAAAGCCGATGCCGACGCGGCCCAGCGAATGGAGGATGTTCCAGCCGATGCCCATGTCGTTCGGGCCATTGTCGTAGAACGGATCGGCGAACAGCTCCAGCGCCGCTAACCAGGTGCTCAGCGGGCCTGGCAAACCCTCGCTTTTGACGGCGATCAGCGACCAGACGCCGATAAATAGCACGATCCCGAGCAGGGGCGGAACCACGGCCTTGGCCACCGCGCTGAAGGCTGACGCGCCCGGCATGACCCAGCGCGCCGCTTTTACCGGTGCGCTGGGCACCAGCAGTGGGGTTTTCAGTGGTGCGTTCATCACAACCTCCGAATCAAGCTTTTATCGCAAAGGATTGGGCGTAAGCGGCGGGATCGCTGCCGTTCCATACCGAACCGTCGATCAACGTACTGCTGCGCAGCGAGCTGCTCGGCAGCGGCATGTTCAGGGCGCTGGCGGCCTCCTTGAACAGCGCCACCTGGTTGACCCCGGCGGCAACGGCGGCGTAATTCGGGTCTTCTTTGATCAGCCCCCAGCGCTTGAACTGGGTCATGAACCACATGCCGTCGGAGTGATAGGGGAAGTTCACCGTGCCGTCCTTGCAGAACGCCATGGCGTGGTCGTCTTTCCAGCTGTTGCCGAGGCCGTCTTCGTAGTGGCTGAGGAAGCGCGGCTCGATGACCTTGACTGGTGCGTTGACGTAGGCCTTGCCGGAAATCAGCTTGGCGGTGCTCTTGCGGTTTTCGTCGCTGGCTTCGATAAAGCGACTGGCGTCGAGAATCGCCATGATCAGCGCGCGCGCGGTGTTCGGGTTTTGCTCGATAAAGGCGCGGGTGGCGCCCAGGACTTTTTCCGGGTGATCCGGCCAGATCTGTTGGGTGGTCACGGCGGTGAAACCGATCTTGTCGGCAATCGCGCGCGCGCCCCAGGGTTCGCCGACGCAGAAGCCATCCATGTTGCCGACGCGCATGTTGGCGACCATCTGCGGTGGCGGTACGACGATGGTTTTTACGTCGGTCTGCGGGTTGATGCCCAGGCTCGCCAGCCAGTAATACAGCCACATGGCATGGGTGCCGGTGGGGAAGGTCTGGGCAAAGGTCAGCGGATTGCCGCCTTTTTTCACGTGTTCGGCCAGTTGCGCGCCATTGGTCACGCCGGCTTCTTTAAGCTGCTTGGAAAGGGTGATGGCCTGGCCGTTCTGGTTCAGGCCCATCAGCACGGCCATGTCCGTCTGTGGGCCAGCGATGCCCAACTGCGCGCCATACATCATGCCGTAGAGCACGTGGGCGGCATCCAGTTCGCCGGTATTGAGCTTGTCGCGTACGCCGGCCCACGAGGCTTCCTTGCTCGGGGTGATCGACAGACCATATTTCTCGCCGAAACCCTGAGTGGCGGCGACCACCACCGAGGCGCAATCGGTCAGTGGGATGAAGCCGACTTTCAGCGCGGCTTTTTCCGGCGCATCGGAGCCGGCGGCCCAGACGCTGCTGCGCAACGTGGCCGGAGCGGAAAGGCCTAGGGCGGCGATGCCACCGACTGCGCCGGCCATGGCGACGGAGGTTTTCAGAAAGTCACGGCGGCTGTGCTGGCTCGGGGTCTTCGAATCACGATCGGTCATGAAGTGTTCCTTTTCTTGCCGCTTGCACGGCGGAAACAAAAAAACGGCGTACGCCAGGCCACCCGATGGGAGAGGGTGACCTGACGGACGCCGTTGTCCGTGATCCGCGGCGCACCGCCGTTGGTGTGCTGCGCAGGAATCTTGCTGAGGGTGTTTGCAAGGGCCTTGCCAATCTTGCCAAGACCTGGGGGGAAGCAACTGGCCTGGCGCCGATTGCAGGCTAGAGCGGTTCTAGGTTTTAGATTTTTAGTTATCTAGATCAGATAGTTAAAAGATAAATATGATCTTTATTATGAAGCTTAAGCTGCGCCAATCAGCAGCGTTAGACAGGGGGCATCGCACGGTTTGGCAGCACTGTTTGAGCCATTGGCGTGCACGCGTGCACGGGTTTGAGCGCTTTTGGTTCGGTTTTCCCTACGGCCTTGTCGCGCCGGCCCCAGCGCTTATAGGTCAATAGTCAATCAGCCCACGCCATGCCATGCATCAGCGGCGAATCGAGCCCGGCGCACCGTAGCTGGCGCACTCAATAAGCAGGTTTGGCTTGCGCCTCTTCGACGAAGTCCCTGAGCCATCTGAGTACCTCCACGGCATCCCAGCGCGCCGGATCGAACATGGCGTAGGCCAGCCCCTGGTAACCGACGACATCCAACTGCTTGTGGTAGCCGGCACGTTGTAGCAGGGCCTCGATTTCGGCGAAGCAGGTGTTGAAATGCACCCGGGAGAACGGCGTTTTGCCTTCGGTGACAATGCCCTCCAGGTGTAACTCGGCGACGGTCGCCCGCACTTTTTCCAGCGGCATGCGGTTCACGCTGTGTTTCAACTGCAGTACGTCCAGCATCGTGGCACTCCTGGTTGACGCGATGGATTGGCCAGAACCTGCTGCTGTGCTGGCCTGACAAGGGTAATCGAAAAGTACTGTACAAATAAACAGTATTTGATTAATAGTATGTCCAACACGCCCCACGGTTCACTCATCCGGCCATGCCATGTGGTTGCAACGCCACCGGCCACAGGCCCTGCAGAGGAGCAAGTAGCAATGCAACAGATGCTTATGACGATTGTGCTGTTGATCTTGTTGAGTGGCTGCGCCCAGCCGCAGGTCGAGCAACCGAAAGCCAATGGCACTTATCTGGTGATTGAGAACAGCCAGGCCTGGGCGGTACTGGTGTCCGATGGCAAGCGGGTGGAGGAGCACGGTACGGTGATCGACGTGATCAAGCTGCCCAGTCAGCACTCGGCGGTCGCGGCCAGCTATGTGATCGAAACGCCCAACTGTGGCCGGGTGCAATGGTTGACCGAGCGCGCGGATGCCGCGGATGGAGCCACTACCCTGATGTCGCTGCATAACAACAAACAGCTTGGCGACGCCGGCTGCGTGATCGGCGATGGCCTCAGTCGGGTGTGGACGGTGCTGGATTATTCGGGTTGAGAGGCGCGCTAAACGCCGCGAAGTAACGCGTATGGCCCTGCCCACAAAGCACTTCGCGGCGCACCAACGGGTTGCTTAGCTGTTAGGTGCCTTGCGCGCTTTGCCCGCCACTGGCGCTTCAATTAAACCATCGGCGCGGAACATCGCCTTGATGCCGCGTACGGCCTGACGAATCCGATCCTGGTTTTCGATCAGCGCGAAGCGCACATGGTCGTCGCCGTAATCGCCGAAGCCGATGCCGGGTGACACGCAGACCTTGGCTTCCAATAGCAGTTTCTTAGCGAACTCCAAGGAGCCGAGCGTAGCGTAGGGTTCGGGGATCTTGGCCCAGACGTACATCGAGGCCTTGGGGTTTTCCACCATCCAGCCGATTTCATGCAGCCCTTTGACCAATACGTTGCGCCGTTGCCGGTATTGCTCGGCGATGTCGCGCACGCATTGCTGATCGCCTTCCAGGGCGGCGATGGCAGCCACTTGCAGCGGGGTGAAGGTGCCGTAGTCGTGGTAGCTCTTGATCCGTGCCAGGGCATTGACCAGTTCTTTATTGCCGACCATGAAGCCGATACGCCAGCCGGCCATGTTGTAGCTCTTCGACAGGGTGAAGAACTCCACGGCAATGTCCTTGGCGCCCGACACCTGCATGATCGACGGGGCTTTCCAGCCGTCGTAGACGATATCGGCGTAGGCCAGGTCGTGGATCACCAGCACGTCGTACTGTTTGGCCAGGGCCACCACGCGCTCGAAGAAATCCAGTTCCACGCACTGCGCAGTGGGGTTGGAGGGGAAGCCGAGGATCATCATCTTCGGTTTGGGGATCGACTCGCGGATGGCGCGCTCCAGTTCGGCGAAGAAGTCCACGCCGGGAATCAGCGGCACCGAACGCACCTGGGCGCCGGCGATCACTGCGCCATAGATGTGAATCGGGTAGCTGGGGTTGGGCACCAGCACCGTGTCGCCATGGTCCAGGGTGGCCAGCATCAGGTGCGCCAACCCTTCCTTGGAGCCGATGGTGACGATGGCTTCGCTGTCCGGGTCGATCTCCACCGCATAGCGGTCCTGATACCAGCGCGAAATGGCGCGGCGCAGGCGTGGAATACCGCGTGAGGTGGAGTAGCCGTGGGTGTCTTCACGCTGGGCGACTTGCACCAGCTTCTCGACGATATGCGGCGGCGTGGCGCCGTCCGGGTTGCCCATGCTGAAGTCGATGATGTCTTCGCCGCGCCGACGGGCGGCCATCTTCAGTTCGGCGGTGATATTGAAAACGTAGGGGGGGAGTCGATCGATGCGCGCAAAGCGGCGCGAAGCTTGGTCAGCCATGCTTTCCTCGGATACGTAAGCGCCCGGAACCGTCCGAGCGACGTTGGCCAGTGCGCTGGCCAGGTGGCGAAGATAAGCGCAGTGCCAAGGACTTGTCGAGGGGCAGGTCTACGCGGCCCTACCCAGGTTGCCGCGATGGCCTGCGCCTATACGGCGGTTTTCAGGCTGGCGTTGTGCGTTTCAGCTCGGTCAACAGCGCGATCAGCGTTTCGATGTCCGCATCGCGAGTACGCCAGGATGAGACGCTGAGGCGAAATGCCGGCCGATCCTGCCAGACGGTCGGGCCGAACCACACTTGGCCTGAGCGCTGCGCGGCGACGCGGATCGCCACGGTTTGCGCATCGCTGTCGGCGCGCACCAGTACCTGGTTCAGCACCACCCGGTTGAGTACCTGATAGCCGGCGGCGCGCAGTTGGTCAGCCAGGTAGCTGGCCTGGCGCAGGTGGCGGTCGATCAGTTCGCGCAGCCCGGTGCGGCCGAGCGCTGACAGGGCGGCCCAGACCGGGATGCCGCGAGCACGGCGGGAGAATTCCAGGGTGAGGTTTTTCTGCGCGTCTTGGGTGGCCGTGGCGTAGGCCGCATCGCTGTTCATCGCGGCAGCCAGGGCTGCGGCATCGCGGCAGATGGCCATGGCGCCATCGTAGGGGGTGTTCAGCCATTTATGCCCGTCGGTGGTCCAGCTGTCGGCCAACTCGACGCCGGCCGCTAGATGAGCCGAGGACGAGGCCCGGGCCCAGAGGCCGAAGGCACCGTCGATATGCACCCAGGCGCCGGCTGCTTTGGCGCGCGGTAGCAGCTCAGCGAAGGGGTCGAACTCCCCTGTGTTCACCTCGCCGGCTTGCAGGCAGAGCAGGGTCATGTCATCCAGCGCGGGCAGTTGCTGTGGATCAATCCGGCCGTGGCTGTCGGTGGGCGCGACGATCAGGCGTTTCATGCCGAAACCGAGGATGCGCAAGGCTTTCTTCACCGTGATATGGCAAGTCGCGGAGACCACTACGCGGATTTCCGGGGCGCCCATCAGGCCGTCGCCGTCGAAGTCCCAGCCTTGGCGCGCCAGCAGTACGCGCCGCGCCGCGCAAAGGCAGGCCAGGGTGCACGCGGTGGCACTGGTGCCGAAGCCGACTGCGCTGTCACGTGGCAGGTCGAGCAACTCGGTGACCCACTGCCCGGCAATGCGCTCCAGTGCAGCGGCGGCGGGGGAGTTATCGAACGACGAGGCGCATTGGTCCCAGGCCAATACCAGGCGTTCCGCCGCAGCCGCGGCGGGTAGGGTGGCGCCGATGACGAAGCCGAAATAACGTGGACCGTTGGAGGCGACCGTGGCCGGCGAGCCGATCTCATCCAGGCGGCGCAATACCTCAATGGCAGGATAACCGTGATCCGGCACGGGCTCGTCGAGGGTCTTGAGCCTGTCGAGGGCCGCTTGCGCCGGGAACACCTCGCGCGCAGTAATTCCGTCGAAATAGTGCAAGGCACGGCGATCGGCTTCGGCCAGCAAATGACGTTCTTCGTGGGGCGTGCTCATGCGCGGCCTCGTTGGCGGCGGTGATGGGGCTTCTACCTTATCCAGCGTAGCGCCGCCGCAGCAGGCACACCTGCTTGCGTATACGGCCGTACAGTGCGGACCGCAAGGGGATGCCGGGCGGCACAGTGACGTGCCCAGCGATACAGTTTGAGGGGGCGGGCGCTTCGCGGTCGAAGCACCCGGTTCGGTTCAACTGCCGAGCATATCGTGCATGGCGATGATCTGTTCGGCGACCTGAATCAGCTTCTGTTGACGGCTCATGGCCTGGCGGCGCATCAGCGTGTAGGCATCTTCTTCGTTGCAGCTCTTCATCTTCATCAACAGGCCTTTGGCCAGTTCGATACGCTTGCGTTCGGCCAACTGGGCGTCGCGCGCCTGCAATTGCGCGCGCAACGCTTGGTCGCTCTCGAAGCGCGCCATGGCCACGTCGAGTATCGGTTGCAGGCGTTGGGCGTGAATGCCTTCGACAATGTAGGCGCTGACCCCGGACTGGATGGCTTGGCGCATCACCGTGGGGTCGTGCTCGTCGGTGAACATGACGATGGGCCGCGGTTGGTCACGGCTGACCAGCACCACTTGCTCCATCACGTCGCGGCTGGGTGACTCGGTGTCGATAAGGATGACATCGGGGCGCACGGCCTCGACGCGTTCGGGCAGGTCGATGGTCAACCCGGATTCGTCGATCACCTCGAAGCCGGCTTCGATTAGCGCGCTTTTCAGGCGACCGACCTTCTTCGGGGTGTCGTTGATCAATAGGATACGCAGCATGAGCATGGCTCTCCGGGCAGTTACAGGGCGACAGCGGTGCTGTCGGCCATGGCGTGGAGGGTAAAGCTGCGGGCATAGCCGGCCGGGTCAGTGCCATCCCAGGTCGTACCGTCGAGCAGTGTGCTGCTACGCAGTTCGCCGGGAACGCCGATATTCAAAGCCTCGGCCGCTTTGCGGTAGAGGTCAAGCTGTTGCACCTGGCGGGCGATGCCGAGGTAGTCAGGATCGTCGCGCAGCAGTCCCCAGCGGCGGAACTGGGTCATGAACCATATGCCATCGGAGAGGTAGGGCATGTTCACCGCACCGTCGGCATGAAAGCGCAGCGGGTGCGCATCCTGCCAGGCGTGGCCGAGGCCGTCTTGGTATTGCCCGAGAAAGCGCGGCTGGATGGCGCTGAGTGGCGCGTCGACATATTCGCTGCCGCTGAGCAACTGGGCCGCGCTGCGTTTGTTCTCTTCGCTCTCATCGATAAAGCGGCTGGCTTCCAGCACGGCCATGACCAGGGCGCGGGCGGTGTTGGGGTATTGCTCGACAAATGCACGGGTGCAACCGAGTACTTTTTCCGGATGATCGGTCCAGATCGACTGGGTGGTGGCGAGGGTAAAGCCGAGGTTCTCATTCACCGCTTGCGCGCACCAGGGCTCGCCAACGCAGAAGCCATCGATGCGCCGGGCCTTGAGGTGAGCGACCATCTGTGGCGGCGGTACGACAACGCTGTCGACATCGTTGAGTGGATGGATGCCCTGACTGGCCAGCCAATAATAGAGCCACATGGCATGGGTGCCGGTGGGAAAGGTTTGGGCAAAGGTGAGTTTTGCGCCACCTTGGTGCGCGCGCAGATTCAGTGCGTCGCTTGTGGTCACGCCGGCGAACTTCAGCGCCTGCGACAGGTTTATGCTTTGCCCGTTCTGGTTGAGGCCCATCAACACCGCCATGTCGGTCGCCGGAGCGCCGCCGAGGCCGAGTTGCACACCATAGATCAAGCCATAGAGGCTGTGTGCGGCATCCAGTTCGCCGCTCAGCAGTTTGTCGCGCAGGGTCGCCCAGGAGGCCTGGCGTTGCAGGTTGAGGGTCAAGCCATAGGGCTGGGCGAAGCCCTGGGTGGCGGCGACAATCAGCGAGGCTGAGTCGGTCAGGGCCATAAAGCCGAGGTTCAGTGCGCTCTTTTCCGGTGCATCGCTACCGGCGACCCAGGCCAATGCATCGCCCCGGGTGATGTATTGCTCGCTCATTGCGCTTTTCCCATCTCAACACAAAAAGGCGCCGCACCAGTGGCTGCCTATGGCAGCGGCTGGAACGACGCCATTGTCTATGGGCCGATTCCGCCGTTGGTAAGGGCCCTGTTGCGAGGATAGAAGCAAGCCATATGCCAGCAGTCGATATTGTGCGAGCCGGTTGTTGAGCGGCCCCTGCTTGAGCAGGGTGAGGGGGCTGGTGTCGGGCTCAGCGTTCGAGCATTTGCTTGACCGCGCTTTGCGGAATCTGTTGACGCCGCCCCTCGCTGTCGGTGAATTCGATCATCCCGGTGTCGTCGTCCAACTGCGGCTTGCCATCGCTGGTGAGCATCTGGCCGTCAGTGGTGGTGATGATGTATTCGCTGCTGCAGCCTGCGAGGCCGACCAGGCACAGCAAAACGATGATCCAGTGTTTCATGGGCTTCTCCAGGTGAATTACGTGGCGCACTGAGGTGCTCCATTTCTGACGGTAGCTGGTGGTTTTACGCCCGCAAGGCGGCAAACAAGAAAAGGCGCTGGTTCCGTCAGGTGTTGTCCGGTGGCAGATTTCTCCGGAGCGGATAGGGTGCTTCGTCCGCGGCTGTCGCCGCTGCAACGGTGTTTCGAGCGGTGGGCGCTTGGCCGTACGAGTAATAGCGAGAGCACCGCACTAGGTTCTGTACTTGTTAACTGTTGATGCGCTCCAGCGCCTTTAGCCGGGTAAGCGGGGCTGGTGTGAACGATTAAACCCGCATACGGGAGTCGTGCGCTGACTGAGTCGGAGGGGCTTTAGCTGCGAGCGCTTTGGCCTGTTGTGAGCCCGTTGCCTGAACTGCGGCATAGCCAAACAAAAAACCCCGCACTAGGCGGGGCTTTTCTTGATGCTGAGAGCGTTAGGCTTGCACGACCGGGATATTAGCGTTCGCTGCGGCTTCACGGAACTCGGCGATCTGGTCGAAACTCAGGTAGCGGTAAACGTCCGCTGCCATGGTGTCGATTTCCTTCGCGTAGACCATGTACTCCTCAACGGTCGGCAGGCGACCGAGGATCGACGCCACCGACGCCAGCTCGGCCGAAGCCAGGTAGACGTTGGCGCCATCGCCCAGACGGTTGGGGAAGTTACGGGTCGAGGTCGAGACCACGGTGGAGTTCGGTTCGACGCGTGCCTGGTTGCCCATGCACAGCGAGCAGCCCGGCATTTCCATGCGCGCGCCGGCCTTGCCGTAGATGCCGTAGTAGCCTTCTTCGGTCAGTTGGTGAGCGTCCATCTTGGTCGGCGGCGACAGCCACAGACGGGTTGGCAGCTGACCCTTGACCTGATCCAGCAGTTTACCGGCCGCGCGGAAGTGACCGATGTTGGTCATGCACGAACCGATGAACACTTCGTCGATTTTCTCGCCAGCCACGCTGGAGAGCAGGCGGGCGTCGTCCGGATCGTTCGGTGCGCAGAGCACCGGCTCTTTGATGTCGGCCAGGTCGATTTCGATGACTTCGGCGTATTCGGCGTCAGCATCGGCAACCATCAGCTCCGGGTTGGCGATCCAGGCTTCCATCGCTTGAGCACGGCGCTCCAGGGTGCGCGCATCGCCGTAGCCTTCGCCGATCATCCAGCGCAGCAGGGTGATGTTGGAGCTCAGGTACTCGGTGATCGACTCTTTCGACAGCTTGATGGTGCAACCGGCAGCCGAACGTTCGGCCGAGGCGTCGGACAGCTCGAACGCTTGCTCGATGCTCAGGTTGTCCAGGCCTTCGATTTCCAGGATGCGGCCGGAGAAGGCGTTCTTCTTGCCTTTCTTCTCTACGGTCAGCAGGCCAGCCTGGATCGCGTAGTAAGGAATGGCATGCACCAGGTCACGCAGGGTGACGCCCGGTTGCATTTTGCCTTTGAAGCGCACCAGGATCGATTCCGGCATGTCCAGTGGCATAACGCCAGTGGCGGCGGCGAAGGCCACCAGACCGGAACCGGCCGGGAACGAGATGCCCATCGGGAAGCGGGTGTGCGAGTCACCACCGGTGCCGACGGTGTCCGGCAGCAGCATGCGGTTCAGCCAGCTGTGGATGATGCCGTCGCCCGGACGCAGGGAAACGCCGCCGCGGGTCATGATGAAGTCAGGCAGGGTGTGGTGCGTGGTGACGTCGATCGGCTTCGGGTAGGCCGCGGTGTGGCAGAACGACTGCATCACCAGGTCAGTGGAGAAGCCCAGGCATGCCAGGTCTTTCAGCTCATCGCGGGTCATCGGCCCGGTGGTGTCCTGGGAGCCGACGGTGGTCATCTTCGGTTCGCAGTAGGTGCCTGGGCGAACGCCCGCGACGCCACAGGCTTTGCCGACCATCTTCTGCGCCAGGGTGAAACCCTTGGTGCTTTCAGCCGGTGCTTCAGGCTTCTTGAACAGATCGGACGGTGGCAGACCCAGTTCGGCACGCGCCTTCTCGGTCAGGCCGCGGCCGATGATCAGCGGGATACGGCCGCCAGCGCGCACTTCGTCGAGCAGCACCGGGGTCTTCATTTCGAAGGTGGTCAGGACTTCGTCGCTGTTGTGCTTGGTGACTTTGCCAGCATGCGGGTACAGGTCGATCACGTCGCCCATGTGCATGTTGGTGACGTCGAATTCGATTGGCAGTGCGCCGGCATCTTCCATGGTGTTGTAGAAGATCGGGGCAATTTTGCTGCCGAAACAGAAACCGCCAGCGCGCTTGTTCGGCACATAAGGTACGTCGTCGCCGAAGAACCACAGCACCGAGTTGGTCGCCGATTTACGCGAGGAGCCGGTACCGACCACGTCGCCGACGTAGGCGATCGGGAAGCCTTGACCGCGCATTTCTTCGATCTGCTTCATCGGACCGGTGACGCCTTGCTCGTCCGGCACGATGCCGTCGCGGGCCATTTTCAGCATGGCCAGGGCGTGCAGCGGGATATCCGGACGCGACCAGGCATCTGGAGCCGGCGACAGGTCGTCGGTGTTGGTTTCGCCGGTAACCTTGAATACGCGCAGGCTGATCTTGTCGGCCAGGGTCGGGCGGTTCTTGAACCATTCGCCATCGGCCCAGGACTGCATCACACCTTTGGCGTGAGCATTGCCGTTCTTGGCTTTTTCCGCGACATCGTGGAAGGCATCGAACATCAGCAGGGTGTGCTTGAGCTCTTCAGCGGCAACCGGGGCCAGTTCGGCGTCGTCCAGCAACTCGACCAGGGTGACGATGTTGTAGCCGCCTTGCATGGTGCCGAGCAGCTCAACGGCGCGCTTCTTGTCGAGCAGAGGGGATTTGGCTTCGCCCTTGGCCAGCGCGGAAAGGAAACCGGCCTTTACGTAGGCGGCTTCGTCCACACCTGGCGGAACACGGTTGGTGATCAGGTCTACCAGGAAAGCTTCTTCGCCAGCGGGCGGGTTTTTCAGCAGCTCGACCAGGCCTGCGGTTTGTTCGGCGTTCAGCGGCTGGGGCACGATACCCTGAGCGGCACGCTCTGCTACGTGTTTGCGATAGGCTTCAAGCACAGTTATTACCCTCATCATTGGTCCCAAAGGGTTGTCCGGGACGCGATCCAGAAAACCCTGAACCAAGCGCTTCGTGGCTTTATGAGCCGCTTAGCCGAGGTTTCAGAGGTTTCTTCCAGAAGCTGCTTTCAAAGTTTTACGCCGGCAGGACGGGGTAGATGAGGGCTGGCGCGGACACTTGGTGGGCTCCAAGCGCCGGCGCCAACATCGTACCTGCAGGATCGACTGTGCTCGTGACGCTTTGAAAACAGCTTCCAACGGACATTGGCGCCTATTAAAGGCGGGCCGATTCTACTGGAAAGCTTTCATAAAGTTAAGCTAAAGCCCCGGTATATACAGGGCTGATCTGACCTAGACAAAAGGCTAACAGGCTGTTGAAAAATCTAGGCGAGGCAGCTGAGACAAGGCAAAACGCTCGCAACGCAGCGCAGCGAAGTAACAGCCGCAGGGCGAACGTAATGAGTCAAAAACGCAGTTTACGTGGTGTAAATGAGCATTTTTAGGCCGTTTTAACGCCGTATCGGCAACGTAGGTAGTTTTTCAGCGGCCTGCTAAGATGCCTGCTTGTTCGCCTAGTGTGTTTGTCTTCGTTATGTCCAACCAGCGCATCAAAACCCCGTGTGTCGGCCTTTGCTCAACTGTTTACGGTGACTTGGTGTGCCGTGGCTGCAAACGCTTTCATCATGAAGTGATCAACTGGAACGGCTACAACGACGAGGAAAAATATGCCGTCTGGCTGCGCCTGGAGGTGCTATTGGTGCAGGTGATGGCGGCCAAGCTGGAAGTTTTCGACGCCGCGCGCCTGCGCAATCAGCTGGAACAACGAAAAATTCGCTTCGTGCCACAGCAGTCGCCGTATTGCTGGGCCTACCAGTTGATTGCCCGTGGCGCGCGGGTGATCAGCCAGTTGGAGGCTTACGGCATGGTGTTGTTGCCGGAGTTTCGTGGTTGGACCTTGCCGGAGCTGCGCGACGCCATCGATCGCGAGTTCTTCCTGCTCTCCGAGGCGCATTACGAGCGCTACATCGCCCCGAGCTTTCTGCGCGAAGGCCTACACGCGCGTCTTTGAAGCGAGGCGCTGCCCGCCCTCGTGCCGGCTGCGCGTTTGCAGCGGCGGCAACCTGGCTATTTATACGACAAAGCCGCCTGAATAAGGCGGCTTTGTCGTATGGCGGCGCTCAGCGTTGGGCAACCAGCTCTTCCAGGTGGGCAATGATGTCGTCTGGCTTGAGCACCAGCACATCGCTTTCCAGGGCGTCGAGCGTCACTTCCGCGGTGTTGCCGATCAGTGCGCCCGAGAGGCCGGTTCGCGCCACGGTGCCAATCACCGTGACAGCGGCATTCAACTGGTGGGCGATTTGCGGAATCAACACGTCAGCCGGTCCTTCGGCAATGTGCAGGCGTTCGTTGGCGATCTCGTATTCGGCTTGGAACGCCCGACATTGCTCGCGATAGCGTGCTTCGATGGTTTCCTTCAGCTGAAAGGTCGGGTCGCCTGCCGAGAGCATGGGCGAAGGGTGAGCGCTCATGACATGCAGCTCGGCCTTGGCCAGGGCGGCGATGTCATAGCCGTGGCTGATAATGCTGGCGTGCAGCGTGCGGTGTTCGCCATCCGCGTTACCGACGTCGACCGCAGCAAGGATGATGCCGCCGGCCCAGGGTTTCTCGGTTTTCACCATCAGCACCGGGCTCGGGCAATAGCGCAGGAGCTTCCAGTCGTCCGGGGTGAGGATGGCTTTTTTCAATGGGTTGTCGGGGAAGTGCTGTTTGATCACCAGGCCGCAGCCTTCGGCCTGTTGCACGGTCACGATGGTGCTGTGCGGGGTTTCGTGCCACGCCTGTTGGCTGGAGATGCTGTAACCCTCCTGTTCGAGGCCGGAACACAGCTCCTTCAGGTATCCCGAGTGATCGCTCTTTTTATCGCAGACCAGCAAATGCAGGTGCGATTGCGTCACCCCGGCGATCAATTTGGCCCGTTTTAGCGCCAGACCTTCTGGTTTGTCGGGCTCTATCACCACCAAAATGCTGCGGATAGCTTGCATGATCGTCTCCCTGTGACGTGAGTTGGGCTTTACACAACTATAGATGCCACAACCGCACTGTGTTCTTGACCGGTATTCAACGGCATGGCTGGCTGTTCGCGCGGCCATTCGTATAATGGCCCGCCCGGCAGAACAGCCAGGGTGTTTATCTACTTGCGTGAGCCTATACACGTGTTACCTGAAATCGATTTTTTTCACCGTCGTTCACTGTTTGTGCCGCGTCCGTACGGGGCTTGCGCATGAGCCTGCCGGAGATCCACGAGTTTCTCGGCTGCCGCACGCCGGCCGCCTGGGTCGAGGCCGCCTTGGCCAACCCGGAAATCCTGCTGATCGACCACAAGAACTGCGAGTTCAAGGCCGCGAGCACCGCCCTGAGTCTGATGGCCAAGTACAGCACCCATGTCGATTTGATCAACATGATGTCGCGTCTGGCGCGCGAAGAGTTGGTGCACCATGAGCAAGTGCTACGCATCATGAAACGCCGCAAAATCGGCTTACGCCCGGTCTCCGCGGCGCGCTACGCCTCGGCGCTGCGTAAAGTGGTGCGCACCCATGATCCGCATCGGCTGGTCGACACCCTGGTGGTCGGTGCCTTTATCGAGGCGCGCAGTTGCGAGCGTTTCGAGGCGCTGGTGCCGCACCTGGACGAGGAGTTGGGCAAGTTCTACTTCGGCCTGCTGAAAAGCGAGGCCCGGCACTTCCAGGGTTATCTGAAGTTGGCCTATCAATACGGCGACGAACAGGATGTGGCGCAAGCGATTGAGCGGGTGAGGGCAGTGGAGCAGGAGTTGATCGAGTCCCCGGACAGCGAATTTCGCTTCCACAGCGGCGTACCGGCAGCCTGAGATTGGACAAGACATAGTCCCATACCCACAAAAAACGCCCATCAGGGCGTTTTTTGTAGGTGCAGGCAGGCTCATGCGTCCAGCGCAAAGGGCGCCAGTTGGTAACCCTGTTCATCGATCTGCAAGGCCCAGCCTTGCTTGTCCCAGTCGCCCAGAACGATACGCCGCGCGGGCTGGCCATCCACCTCAAGCTTGTGCAGGGCAGGCCTGTGGGTGTGGCCGTGAATCAGCGTGCGCACGGCGTTATCAGCCATCACACGTGGTATTTCGGCAGGGGTGACATCGACGATGTCGCCGGCTTTCAGGCGAGTTTGTACGCGGCTTTCCTTGCGCAGCTTGCGCGCCAGCTTGTGCCGGGTGGCCAATGGCAGGTGGCGCAGGATGAACAGGCTCAGCGGGTTACGCAGCCAACGGCGCAGGCGCATGTAGGCTGGGTCCTGGGTGCACAGGCTATCGCCATGCATCAATAGCACCGGCTCGCCGGCCAGTTCGATCACGCTGGGGTCGCGCAGCAGGGTACAGCCGGCTTCGCGGCAAAACTCCCGACCAATCATGAAGTCGCGGTTGCCGTGCATCAGGTAGATGCGCGTGCCGCTGTCGCTCAATTGGCGCAGGGACTGAGCAATCGAGCGTTGAAAAGGGCTGATGGCGTCGTCGCCTACCCACACTTCGAAGAAGTCGCCGAGGATATACAGGGTTTCGGCGTGGATGGCGCGAGTCTGCAGGAAATGCAGGAACGCCCGGCTGATATCCGGGCGCTCCTCTTCAAGATGCAAGTCGGAGATCAGTAGGATCACTCAACGATCTCGGCGCGCTCGATGATCACGTCGTCGACCGGGACGTCTTGATGGCCGGATTTCATGGTGGTGGCAACGCCTTTGATCTTGGTCACTACGTCCATGCCTTCGACCACTTCGCCGAATACGGTATAGCCCCAGCCTTGCACGGTCGGTGCGCTGTGGTCGAGGAAGGTGTTGTCAGCGACGTTGATGAAAAACTGCGCGGAGGCCGAATGCGGTTCCATGGTGCGAGCCATGGCCACGGTACCGATTGTGTTGGAAACGCCGTTATTGGCTTCGTTCTTGATGGTGGCACGGGTGGCTTTTTGCTTCATGCCCGGCTCGAAACCGCCGCCCTGGACCATAAAATTGCTAATCACCCGGTGGAAAACGGTGTTGTCGTAGTGGCCGTCTTTCACGTACTGCTTGAAGTTGGCCACGGTTTCCGGGGCTTTGTCTTCGAACAGGTTGAGGGTGATGACGCCGTGGTTGGTGTGCAGCTTGATCATGTTGGTAATCGCTCTGTCGAAAAATCCAAGAGCCGGCCCAATCTCTCGCGGTGCGCAGTAGGTATTGAGCCGGCTCTAAGGCCTGTCAGGGGGTTGACAGCTTCGGCTATGATAAGCGCTTTGTATAAGCCGGCCTACCCTGAGAGCCTGTCCACAACCTGCTGCGCGTTGGCTAAACGGCGTTGAAAACCACCTTGGAATGCTCATTTACATCCGTAAACTCCGCTTCCTCGGCTGTTTTCGCCACCGTTTAGCTCTAGCTCGCAAGGGTGTGAACAGGCTCTGAATCGTGCCCCGCACTCGCCAAGGACCCCATGAGCAAGCCAGAAACTGTCGCCGCCGCTAACTTTCTTCGTCCCATCGTCCAGGCCGATCTGGATACCGGCAAGCACGCGAAGATCATCACCCGTTTTCCGCCGGAGCCCAATGGCTACCTGCACATCGGCCATGCCAAGTCGATCTGCTTGAACTTCGGTCTGGCCAAGGAATTTGGTGGCGAGTGCAACCTGCGCTTCGACGACACCAACCCGGCCAAGGAAGACCAGGAATACATCGACGCGATCAAGAGTGACGTGCAGTGGCTGGGCTTCCAGTGGGCCGGCGAGGAGCGTTACGCCTCCAACTATTTTGACCAGTTGCACGACTGGGCCGTCGCGCTGATCAAGGCCGGTAAGGCCTATGTCGACGACTTGTCGCCGGATGAGGCGCGTGCATACCGTGGCAACCTCAACGAGCCTGGCAAGAACAGCCCGTTCCGTGAGCGCTCGGTGGCAGACAACCTCGACCTGTTCGCCCGCATGAAAGCCGGCGAGTTCCCGGACGGCGCCCGTGCCCTGCGCGCGAAGATCGACATGGCGTCGCCGAACATGAACCTGCGCGACCCGATCCTCTACCGCATTCGCCACGCGCATCATCACCAGACTGGCGACAAGTGGTGCATCTACCCCAGCTACGACTTCACCCATGGTCAGTCGGACGCCATCGAAGGCATCACTCACTCGATCTGCACCCTGGAGTTTGAGGATCACCGGCCGCTCTACGAGTGGTTCCTTGAGCAGCTGCCGGTGCCGGCGCAGCCGCGTCAGTACGAATTCGCCCGCCTCAACCTCAACTACACCATCACCAGCAAGCGCAAGCTCAAGCAGTTGGTGGACGAGAAGCATGTACAGGGCTGGGATGACCCGCGCATGTCGACGCTCAGTGGCTACCGGCGCCGTGGCTACACCCCAGCGGCTATCCGTACCTTCTGCGACATGGTTGGGGTCAACCGCGCCGGTGGCGTGGTCGACATCGGCATGCTCGAATTCGCCATCCGCGAAGACCTCGACGCCTCCGCCGCACGCGCCATGTGCGTGCTCAAGCCGCTCAAGGTCGTGATCACCAACTACCCCGAGGGCCAGGTCGAGAACCTTGAACTGCCGCGCCATCCCAAGCAGGACATGGGGGCGCGCGTGCTGCCATTCAGCCGCGAGATCTATATCGATGCCAGCGACTTCGAAGAAGTCCCGCCGGCCGGCTTCAAGCGCCTGACCCCCGGCGGCGAAGCACGCCTGCGCGGCAGCTACGTGATTCGCGCCGACGAAGCGATCAAGGACGCCGCGGGTAATATCGTCGAACTGCGCTGCTCCTATGACGAAAACACCCTGGGCAAGAACCCCGAAGGGCGCAAGGTCAAAGGCGTGATCCACTGGGTGCCGGCTGCTGAAAGCGTCGAGTGTGAAGTGCGTCTGTACGACCGCCTGTTCCGCTCGGCCAACCCGGAGAAGGCCGAAGAGGGCGAAAGCTTCCTCGACAACATCAACCCCGAATCGCTGGTGGTGCTCACCGGTTGTCGCGCCGAGCCATCGCTGGCGGATGCCGCCCCGGAAGAGCGCTTCCAGTTCGAGCGCGAAGGCTACTTCTGCGCCGACAGCAAAGACAGCAAGCCGGGGGCGCCGGTGTTTAACCGCACCGTGACCCTGCGTGACTCCTGGGCCTGATGCCCGGGAGGTTCGAATGCCGTACTAAACACGGGCCAGCGCATTGGCCCGTGGTTTCCAAGGAATCGTGATGCTCTCGATCTACAACACGCTGACCAAAAGCAAAGACGAACTCAAACCGCTGGTGGGTAATCACGTGCGCATGTACGTGTGCGGCATGACCGTCTACGACTTCTGCCATATCGGCCACGCGCGGGTGATGGTGGCGTTCGACGTGGTCGCGCGCTGGCTGCGTCATCGCGGCTATGAGCTGACCTACGTGCGCAATATCACCGACATCGACGACAAGATCATCCGGCGCGCCAACGACAACGGCGAGCCGTTCGAAGCGCTGGTCGAGCGCATGATCGCCGCGATGCACGAAGACGAAGCGCGTCTCAACGTGCTGCGCCCGGATCAGGAGCCTCGCGCCACCGAGCACATCGCCGGCATGCACAGCATGATCCAGACCCTGATCGACAAAGGCTTCGCTTACGCCCCGGGCAACGGCGACGTGTACTACCGTGTCGGCAAGTTCGTCGGCTACGGCAAGCTGTCGCGCAAGAAGATCGAAGACCTGAAGATCGGCGCGCGCATCGAGGTCGATGAAGCCAAGGACGATCCACTCGACTTTGTCCTGTGGAAGGGCGTCAAGCCAGGTGAGCCGAGCTGGCCATCGCCCTGGGGCGCCGGCCGGCCAGGCTGGCACATCGAGTGCTCGGTGATGTCGACCTGCTGCTTGGGCGAGACCTTCGACATCCATGGCGGCGGCCCGGACCTGGTGTTCCCGCACCATGAAAACGAAATCGCGCAGAGCGAAGCCGCCACCGGCAAGCTCTACGCTAACGCCTGGATGCATGCCGGTGCGGTACGCGTGGATGGCGAGAAGATGTCCAAATCGCTGGGCAACTTCTTCACCATCCGCGAGGTGCTGGAGAAGTACCACCCGGAGGTGGTGCGCTACCTGCTGGTGGCCAGCCACTACCGCAGCGCCATCAACTACTCGGAAGACAGTCTCAAGGAAGCCAAAGGCGCGCTGGAGCGCTTCTATCATGCGTTGCGCGGTTTGCCCGAGGCCGCGCCGGCCGGTGGCGAGGCCTTCGTCGAACGTTTCAGCGCGGCGATGGACGACGACTTCAACTCGCCGGAAGCCTGCGCCGTGCTGTTCGAGATGGTCCGCGAGGTCAACCGCCTGCGCGATAGCGATCCGCAAGCCGCTGCTGGTCTGGCTGCTCGGCTGAAAGAGCTGGCCGGCCTGCTCGGTGTGCTGCAACTGCCGCCGGATACCTTCCTGCAAGCCGGCGCCGCTGGCAAGGTCGACGCCGCCGCAGTCGACGCCCTGATCGCCGCGCGCCTGCAAGCCCGCGCCGAGAAGAACTGGAGCGAATCCGACCGCATCCGCGACCAGCTCACCGCCATGGGCGTGGTGCTCGAAGACGGCAAGGGTGCCACGACCTGGCGCCTGGCCGAGTAAGCTGTTTGCCTGCATAAAAAAGCCGCTTTCGAGCGGCTTTTTTATGGCTTTTGTCCCTGTTACGTGTTGCAGGAGAAGCCGCGTTGTTGTGGGAGCGGATTTATCCGCGAAAATCTTCGAAAACTGAAGGTCTTTCGCGGCTAAAGCCGCTCCCACGTGACGGCGGTCTGCAGCAACAGTTAACAGGTACAGAGCTTTTTTATGGCTCTGTGCCCATGCCGTGTCGCATGAGCAGTCACGCTCTCATGGGCGCGGCCTTGGCCGCTAGGCCCAGCCAGCGCACGGGCAAACTGCCTTGTATATCGCTGGCGTAGCCGCTCAGCGGCAGGGTGGCGGTAAGCCGCGTGACTCAGGCGAGCTGGCTGCCCATCTCGGCGATAACAATGCTGACAATCGCGCGCAGGCAGCGCTGTTCGCCGGCCAGCGTCGCGCGTAGTTCCGGGCGGTGTTGCGCCAGGTCGCGATTCTCCTGTTCGACCTGCTGTTGCAGAGCCAGCGCCGCTTGCATCACGCTTTGTCGCAGTTTGTCCAGCTGGCTTTGCGCCGTGGCTGGTTTGATGCCCAGCGCTTCGCCGGCGGCGATCAGGTGCGCGCGGGTCAGGTGTGCAATGCGCGCCTCATCGCCGATCGGCCAAGCCAGCTCGACGGCCTGCGGCCAGCGTTCCTTGTCGAAGGAGCGGGTGTCGTAGACCGCCGTGCTGAGCAGGTCGTAGAACGGCGCGAGGGCAACGCCGTTGGGCTTCATCATGAAGCTCAGGTTCTTCAAGTGCGCGTCGGTATTGCCCACTAGCACGTTGAAGAGCAACCACTGGTACAGCGCCAGGCGTGTCAGCGCGGGTATGCGGCATTGCCTGCCGAGTTCGTCGAGTTTGGCGATGCTGCCCGCGCTGTATTTGTATGCCCGATCCAGGCCAAGCAGTTGGCAGGCGTCGATGCAATGCAGGCGTTCCCAGCCTTGCGCGCTCTGCCGGCGGTCGAATCGCTCGATCAGGTACACCGGTTCCGGCACGTAGCGACGGCTGACTTGGGGTACGTTCAAGCCGACTCGGCGGGCCAGGGTCATGACGAACCATTCGTTGCTGACGGAATGGGCGTAGGCCTCGGAGGGGTGGTCGGGTTTGAGGATATGGGTGGACGCCGTGCTGCCGGACGGTTCCAGCAGCTGTTCGCCGGCCACTACGATGGCTACTTTGTGCTGCGCGCCGGCCAGCGACATGCGCTTGCGCGCGACCTGGGCCAGTGGCACCTGCGGCATATTGCGGATGCGCGCCGACAATTCCTCGTCGGCCAGTACGCTCAGTTCGCCGGCGGGCTGAAGTTCTCCAGGCGCTAACAGGGTCAGCGAGCCAGCCGACTCGGCACCGAAATGCGCGAGCAGACCGAAGGCATCCTCGCTAGCAATCTTGGCGGCCTTGGCGATCAGCTGGCGTTGGCCTTCTTCCGGCAGCAGGTTGTCGAAATACCATTGCACGTGGCGCTGCGAGGCACCGTCGACAAACGGCTCATGCCGTAGCGGCAGGCTTGGGCAGAGCGGGTAGCGCT
>TARA_R100001244_G_scaffold132319_2_pt1 | contig 85565 bp, 79 predicted proteins | sample TARA_R100001244 | Tara Oceans TARA_R100001244 (sample SAMEA2621564) | marine metagenome | biome: marine biome (ENVO:00000447); feature: mesopelagic zone (ENVO:00000213); material: "saline water (ENVO:00002010), including plankton (ENVO:xxxxxxxx)" | depth 790 m
CCGGGCAGTTATCGAATCGATATTGCGGACCAACGCATTTGCCTATCGGGCAGGGGAGGCTCTGGCCTTCAAGATCGAGAGCGCGAAGATTCCGGAACTGCCGGCGCCGCTGCCCTGGCGAGAAATTTTTGTCTACAGCCCGCGCGTCGAAGGTATTCATTTGCGGGCCGGGCCAGTGGCTCGTGGCGGTTTGCGCTGGTCGGATCGCCGGGATGATTTCCGCACCGAAATACTGGGCCTGATGAAAGCGCAGCGGGTCAAGAATGCAGTGATTGTTCCAACCGGCGCGAAAGGCGGTTTCTTTGCCAAGCAACTGCCATCCGGCGAAGACCGTGATGCATTTCTGGCCGAAGGCATCGAAGCCTATAAAATCTTCATTTCCGCCCTGCTGTCGGTGACCGACAATATCGTCGAGGGCAAAGTCGTGCCCCCGGCACGGGTCGAGCGGCTCGACGACGATGATCCTTATTTTGTCGTGGCAGCGGACAAGGGTACCGCAAGCTTTTCCGATATTGCCAACAAGATCGCGGTCGATCGCGGTTTCTGGCTGGGCGACGCTTTCGCCAGCGGCGGCAGCAACGGCTATGATCACAAGGCGATGGGGATAACCGCGCGAGGTGCCTGGGTTTCGGTGCAGCGTCATTTCGCGGAATCGGGTGTCGATGTCCAGACGGATCCGGTCCGGGTGGTTGGTGTGGGCGACATGTCGGGCGACGTATTCGGCAACGGTATGCTGCTGTCGAAGAGCCTGAAAATCGTGGCTGCCTTTGACCACCGCCATATTTTTGTCGACCCGACCCCCGATCCGGCGAAGAGCTGGGTCGAGCGCAAGAGATTGTTCGATCTGCCCCGTTCCAGCTGGGATGACTATGACAAGAAATTGATATCCAAGGGTGGCGGTATCTTTTCGCGCAGTTCGAAAACGATCAAAATCTCAAAACAGATTGCCAGCTTGCTGGAACTGCCGGACGATGCGGAAACAACGCCGGCGAAACTGATGACCGCGATATTGGCGTGCAACGCGGATCTGTTGTGGTTTGGCGGTATCGGCACCTATGTGAAGGCCGCATCCGAAAATCACATCGAGGTCGGTGACCCTGCCAATGACAAGATTCGTCTGAATGCCGAGCAGCTGCGCGTAAAGGTAGTGGGCGAAGGCGCCAATCTGGGTATCACCCAGGCGGCGAGAATCGCTTTCGCTGCCAAGGGCGGCCGGATCAATACCGACTTTATCGACAATAGCGCCGGGGTCGATTGCTCGGACAATGAAGTCAATATCAAGATCGCTCTGAATGCGGAATTGGCCAGCGGCAAGCTGCAGCCGGCCGAAAGGAATATATTGCTGGAATCGATGACTGATGAAGTCGGTGCGCTGGTTCTGGAAGACAACCGGCTGCAGGCACTGGGGCTCTCGATTGCCGAAAAGGGGGGGGTAAAAACATTGCCGTCCTATGTCCGCCTGATCGATCAGTTTGAAGATCAGGGCCAGCTGAATCGGGCTGTCGAGGGCCTTGCCAGCAACGAGGATATGATCCGGCGCGGTCAGGAAAATCGGGGACTATACCGGCCGGAACTCGCCGTGCTCATCTCTACTGCCAAGCTGGTGCTGCAGGATGCCATTGAAAATAGCGATCTTGGTGATGACCCCGGACTGAACAGCGAATTGCTCGCAGCATTTCCGGAAGCGATGCAGAAGGGCCATGAATCGGCCATTCTCAATCATCAATTGCGGCGCGAGATCATTGCCACAAAACTGGCCAACCGAATGATCAACCGGCTGGGTCTGATTGACCCGTTTGAACTGGGCGAGGAAGAAGGCTGCTCAATGGGAGAGGTCGCGCGCGCTTTCGTGATGGCCGAGCGGTTGTTCAACGCCGACGGGATTTGGCGTGAGCTGGAAGCGGCTGATATCTCTGAAGATATCAGAATAACCCTGTTTGATCGTCTCGCTTATGTGCTGCGCTCTCACATGGCCGACCTGATGCGGATCGGGGTTTCTGATGACCGGATCGGTGACACCGTCGATACGCTGGCATCAGGCGTGAACCTGCTCAACGAGAATGTTCAAAAACTGATTACCGCCGAAGGCCGCTTGCAGGCAGCCAAGCAGGTGAAAGATCTGGTCAAGGCAGGAGCCACTCCGGAAATCGCCGACAAGATTGCCAATATATATTTGAATGACGGTGCTGCCGGTATCGCTTTTCTTGCCCATAGCCGGGAAATTGATCCGCTGGACGTGGCCCTTGCCTTTACCAATCTCGGCAGCCAGCTGGGGCTTGACTGGGCGCAGATGACGGCAACCCGGATCAATCCGTCCGACCCATGGGATCGCTTGCTGGTCGCAGGGCTGGCGCGAGATTTTCAGCAGATGCGACTGGATTTCCTGCGCCGTACCCGCGGCAAGGATATGCAGCAATTTGTCGAAAGCTGGGCGGAGCGCAACATCGATCGCGTGGCCCAGTTCAGGAAGATCATGGACCGGGCACAGCAAACGCCAAAGCCCTCGATTGCCATGCTGGCACAAATTGCGGGGCAGGCGCGGCTGTTGCTTTCGCGCTAGATCCAGTAGCCGAGCAAATGAAGGAGCAGGCCGACCAGTCCGCCGACCAGTGTCCCATTCACCCGTATGAACTGCAGGTCGCGCCCGACCGCATTTTCAACCCGGTCGGTGATCGTCTGGGTATCCCAGCTGCGGATCGTTTCTGACACCAGCTTGACGATATTGTCGCCGTAACTGTCGACCACGCCGATGACGGCACGCCGGCCGAATCGGTTGATCTGTCGATTGAGCTGCCTGTCCTGCTGCAGACTGACGCCCAGCTGGACCAGCGCGTCCCCGAACTGACCGGCCAGCGCAGCATTGGGATCACGGGCAGCGCGTAACAGCGCTTCGCGGCCTTGTTCCCAGATACCATCAAGCCAGGATGCAATGGCCGGATTCTCGATTATCTCGAGTTTCCATTCGTTGACCTTTTGCCGAAGATCAGGATCATGGCGCAGTTCGGACGCCAGTTGCACCAGACTTTCTTCGGTTTTGGCGCGGACGGGGTGATGGGGATCGGCTGCCATGTCGGCAAGCAATTTGTAGAGGCCGTCGAGCACCTCGTTGGCAACGCGGTCGTCAAGGCCGGTCCAGCGCATCACCGCATTGGCGCGGTCGGTCACGATATTGCGAATCACCGATTCATTGGTGTCCAGCGTACGATAGGCCCAGCGAATGGTGGAATCGATCAGCGGGCCGTGACGGTTTTCAGCCATCACCACCTCGAGAATTTGTCCCATGGGTGTCGCGATATCGAGATTCACGGCCTGTTTTTTTACGGCACCCTTGAACATGGTACCGAGGCGATCCTTGTCGAGTGAGGCAATGGCATCGCCCAAAAGTCGTGATGCACCGAATTTGAGTCTGCCTTCCCCGCCGCTCGGCGATTGCAGAAAGCGTCCGATACCACTGGCCAGATCGACGTGCCGCATGCGCTGGGCCACCAGGCGGGAGATCAGGAAATTGTCCTTGAGGAAATTGGCCAGCGTGTCGCCGATCCGGTCCTTGTTGCGGGGTATGATTGCGGTATGCGGTATCGGCAGGCCCATGGGGTGTCGGAACAAAGCGGTGACTGCGAACCAGTCTGCCAGGCCCCCGACCATCGCCGCTTCGGCAAAGGCGCGCACGAATCCGATTGCCGGATGCACGGCTTCATAGCTTTTCGACGTGACGTAAATGATCGCCATGACTACCAGCATGCCGGTGGCAATGATTTTCATGTCCTGACCGGCATTATTGGTTTTGGCGGCCGCGCTGGCGCCGTCGCTACTGGCAATCTTTGACGATATGGGCTTCACTCGGCGGGCTGGACTTCTGCGTCGGGCCGATCATGACGGTCATCGCCAGGCTTGTAGGTCAGCAGCCGATTGCGCAGCCAAGGTCCGGCCCGGCGTTCGAATCCATCTGCCAGACTGAAACCGGCAGGGACAATGACAAGAGTCAGCAGCGTCGAGACCACAAGACCGCCAATAACCACGATGCCCATCGGCGCGCGCCAGGCACCGTCGCCGGACAGGGACAGGGCTGTCGGCACCATACCGGCGGTCATGGCAACCGTGGTCATGACGATCGGCTGGGCACGCTTGTGCCCGGCATCCATGATTGCCTGAAACTTCGGCACGCCTTTTTCCATTTCCTCGATTGCAAAGTCGATCAGCAGAATGGAGTTTTTACTGACGATGCCCAGCAGCATCAGCACGCCGATCAGCACCGGCATCGAGAGCGATTTGTCAAATGCCCAGACCAGCAGCATGCCGCCGAGCGGAGCCAATGCCAGTGAACCCATGTTGACCAGTGGCGACATCAAGCGCTTGTAAAGCAGCACCAGCGTTGCGAAAACGAGCAAGATGCCGGCGATCAGGGCGATCACGAAATTGACCGCAAGTTCTTGCTGCCATTCATCTTCGCCGAACGCTTCGTTCGAAACACCCGTGGGCAGGTTTTTCATGATCGGAAGATCATAGATTTTTGTCATCGCCTCCCCCTTGATGACGTCGGGGGCCAGATCCGCTCCGACAAAGGTCCGTCGGTTCTGGTTGTAGCGCTGAATCGATGTCGGACCGGAGCCAAAGCTGACCGAAGCCACGCGGCTGAGCGGGACGGTGCCACCGCTGGCAATCGGAATCGGCAGATTCTTTATCGTATTCAGGTCGTTCCTCGATTCGAGGGGCAGCATGACGCGGATCGGGATTTGCCGGTCCGACAGAGAGAATTTGGCTGCATTCTGATCAATTTCGCCGAGCGTCGCGATGCGGATCGTCTGGCTTAGCGTTGCCGTGGTGACACCCAGTTGCGATGCCAGATCCATATGCGGCGTGATAATGATTTCCGGACGGCTCAAATCCGCTGCGATACGGGGAGCCCGCACCAGATCGATCCCTTTCATTTCCTCGACGAGCTTTGCGGCCGTAACATCGAGGAGATCCGGATCGGACCCCGTCAGCATGATCGATATGTCGCGCCCGGTTCCGCCACCGCCGCTCTGTGACTGGAAAGAAATGCGGGCGTCGGGAATTTTCTGCAGTTCCGGTAAGAGGCTCCGTTCAAACTCAATTGATGTTTTCTTGCGATCTTCCTTCAAACTCACGAACACCGTCGCGTTTGTCTCACGCACACGGGTCAGGGCGCGTTCGACTTCGGGCTGGGCATACATCAGGTCCGACACCCGGTCGGCAATTTTCTCCGTCTGTTCCAGCGTCGTGCCAGGCACGACCTCGATCTGGATACGGCTGTTGTCCTCATTGGTGGTCGGCTGAAATTCTGCAGGGGTTATTGCAAATAATATCACCGTCAGGACAAAGGACAGGACTCCCGTGCCCATCATCCACATGCGGTGATCATGGCCGCGGGCGAGAAACCGGCCAGACCGATAGGCATACCAGTCGGCAAAACGGCCACCGATCGCCGCGACCGCGCGCCTGATCACTTCCACAAGCAGCCGTGCAGCGAAGAATCCGGCGACAACGCCGGCTATCAAGCTCAATATCGCCCGCAGGAAGTCACTGGGGATCCAAGCGGCCATCAGGCCATTCAGGGTCATCCCTACCGCCGACGAGACTCCGACAAATATGACCACAATCAGGGTGAATAGCAGGAAGCCGATCAGATATTGCCACCATACCGTTTTGGCAGGGACCAGCGTCTCGCGTATGCGATCAGCCTGCGAACGGTCCAGCACCCACTCCAACAACTGCATATAACGGTCCATCAAGACACCGCCACCATGTTCGGCGTGTCCCTTCGCCTGGAGAAAATATGCAGCAATCATCGGCGTTATCATCCGCGCGACCGCGAGACTCATCAGCACCGAAATCACGACCGTAATGCCGAAATTCTTGAAAAATTGTCCGGAAATGCCAGGCATCAAGCCAACAGGAAGGAATACCGCGACAATACAGAAAGACGTCGCAACGACCGCGAGACCGATCTCGTCAGCCGCGTCAATGGAGGCCTGATAAGCCGTTTTGCCCATGCGCATGTGGCGCACGATATTCTCGATCTCCACAATGGCATCATCGACAAGGACACCGGCCACCAGACCCAATGCGAGCAGCGAGAGGAAATTCAGATTGAAGCCCAGCAGGTCCATGAACCAGAATGTCGGTATCGCCGACAAGGGGATAGCGATTGCCGAGATCACCGTTGCCCGCCAATCGCGAAGAAATATGAACACGACCACCACGGCCAAAATCGCGCCTTCGATCATCGCCAGCATGGAGCTCTTATATTGTGACTTGGTGTAGTTGACGCTGTTAAACAACGGAATGAACTCGATCCCCGGAACTTCCGCTTCGATCTTGTCCATGATCTCGACCGCGTTGTCGAAAACGGTTACGTCGGACGCACCGCGGGCTCGCGACATCGCGAAATTGACAACTTCGACACCTCTGACCTTGCTGATGGAACTGCGTTCGCCAAAAGAATCGCTAACTTCTGCGACGTCGCTCAACTTGACCGTTTCACCATTGCGCAGGGATATTTGGGTCTGCGACAGTGCATAAGCATCGTCGGCATTGCCCAGAACACGGACCGATTGGCGGGTACCGCCAACTTCTGCCCGTCCACCGGCAGCATTGATATTAACCTGACGCAAGGCGGCGTTGACTTGGCTAGCGGTCACGCCCAGCGCCTGCATCCGTTCGGGTTTCAGAATGACCCGGATTTCCCTGTCGACCCCGCCGAACCGGTCAACCTCTGCCATTCCATCTACTGACAGCAGCCGCTTGGCCACCGTATCATCGACAAACCAGCTGAGTTGCTCCACGGTCATGTCGTCGGCTTTGACAGCAAAATAGGCGATCGGACCGCCAACTGCGTCGACCTTGGATACCTGTGGCTCCAGAATGCCGTCGGGCAAGGAACTGCGAATTTGATCGACCGCATTTTTTACTTCGTTGACACTGTTGTTTACATCAGCGCCAATTTCAAACTCGACAAAAGTGCGGCTGCTGCCCTCACTTGCGGTCGAGCTGATATTCTTCACTCCGCTGATCGAGCGTACCGCCGCTTCGATACGCTGGGTGATCTGGTTCTCAATTTCCGTCGGAGCGGCACCGGGCTGTGAGATTGCAACGGTGACCGCCGGAAATTCGACTTCCGGATTATTGACCACGTCCATGCGGATGAAGCTCAGCAAGCCAGCAAAAAGCAGCCCTGCGAAAAATACCAGCGGCGCGACTGGATTTCGTGTGCTCCAGGCTGAAATATTACGAAGATTCATCGATCAGGCCCCAAATTTGCGCCAATCATGCGCCGTCGGCTTTCTTCTGGACGCTCGGCTGAACGGTTTCGCCTGGACTCAGGAAACCGCCAGCACGCAGCACGACTTTTTCGTTTCCGCTCAAACCAGAAGTGATCGAAATCCCCGCTTCGGAGACAGAGCCCACTACGACATCACGCCGCTCCGCCTTGTTGTCCGGCCCTACCACATAGACAAAGCTGCCTTTGCTGTCGTTCTGCAATGCCGATTCAGGCAAGACAGACATTTCGGAGGTACCGCTTTTGATGCGAGCGCTGGCAAAGCCTCCCGGACGCAAGGCGACGTCGTAACCCAGAGCAATTTTTGCGATACCCTGCCGGGATTGCTTGTCGATGACAGGAGAAATCTGCCATATTTGACCGGTGAGCACCTTGTCGGTACCGACCGGAGTGACTTGCGCGCTGGTTCCCACCGAAACATTGGCCAGATCAGCTTCACCGAGCTGCGCTTGCAGTTCCATTTCCCCGTTCTGGGCCAAAAGGAACAGCGTGCCGCTGCCCTGAGTCACCGTTTGCCCCGGTTCGACATTGCGTTCCAGAACATATCCTGCCTTGGGGGCGATGATATTCAGACGGGTATTTCTTGCGCGCGTCTCGTTCAACTGCGCCTGCGCTACGCGCACACGCGCAACAGCGGAATCACGGGTTGCTGTCAGCCGGTCTATATCGGCCTTGGAAATAAATCCTCGATCGACCAGCTGTACTGCGCGATCCAGATTCGCCTGCGCCAGATTGAGATCGGCGCGAGCGGCGCCGACCGAGGCTTCAAGGCCTGCTGCTTGCTGGGATTGAACCGACCGGTCGATACTGGCCATGACTTGGCCCTGCTTGACCCAGTCGCCGGCGTCGACAAGGACATTGGTCACCCTTCCGCCTTCACCGACCACACTGATCGGAATCTCCCGCCGTGCCGCCAGCGTTCCAGTGGCGTTGATCATTCGCGTCACTTGCTGCTTGCCGGGTTCCATCACCGTGACCGTCGGAGCCTGGTTCGCAGTGTCATCGACACCGGCGCTGCCCATAAAATAATGATAACCGATATAAGCGAACAGAAGCGCCAATACGACAGCAGCCGTGACGATCAAACGCCGCCGGATCGTGGCACGTGCTTCGGCGTCGTCCAGGATCTCGACATCTTCGCTGGGAATGGTGGATTCATAGTTCATTATATTTACTCTTCGATCGGGCTCTTATCGTATTTTGACGCTGCAATACACAAAAGAATCGCTGATTTTCCGTTCAGTTCGGTTTTCCACCAACTGTGTTACATAAATATGGCACCGCCGGCAAGCGGGAACAGGACTGGGGGGCTCTTGCAAGCCTCGCTTCGATCAACGACCAACGTCATCATACGAAAGGGCCGATTGCCACCGAACCGGCCCTTTCTGTCAGTAAATTGTCTGTTGAAAAGCGGGTTTTAACGTACTCTGCCGCGCTGAACGAGGTTCAGGATCAGCAACAGTACGACGGCTCCGACAAAAGCCGTGAACAGGCCGGTGATTGAAAATTCCTGTATACTGCCGCCAAAACCAAAATAGCCGCCGACAAAATTACCAATAACCGAACCGATGATACCGACAATGATGTTCAAGAAGACGCCCATGGAAGCATCGCGCCCCATTACCATGCTGGCGAGCCAGCCAGCAACGCCGCCAACGATCAATGCAATAATCCAACCCATATATTCCTCCTGCATTTGTGCGAAAGTGAATCCCCTTCGCTTGAGAATACAGCTACATACAGGATTATTGCTTGGACTAGAAGGAATAAAAAAGGGCCGCTGGAACTGGTCCTGCGGCCCCATCATCAAGTGGAAGTCGGGCAGTGGCCTGTCAATATTTTTGCTGACGTTCGTACAAGTCGCGATAATGCTGTATCCGCGTGACGCGCAGTCCGGGCATTCCGGACCGGTCGACAGCCCGTTGCCAAGACGCAAATTCTTCCAGGGAAAGATCGTAGCGATCGCAAACTTCGTCAACCGACAGCAGCCCACCATTCACGGCTGCCACAACTTCAGCCTTGCGGCGTACCACCCAGCGAGTTGTGCCGGGTTTTGGCAAATCATCAATGGTTAGCGGTTCGCCCAGGGGCCCGACAACTTGCGCTGGTTTTATCTTCTGGTTTTCAATCATACTGACCTCAATTTTGCCATTTGGCATTTTACTCCGTTTCCCGTCACCTTTCGCCTTGGTAACGGCAGAGTTTTTCGATTACCTGAACTGCCAAGGTAAACGTCGCGTTTATATATTCGATTATCTATGCATTTTATCCATTTCCCGCTGTGCCAGATCCGGCCGGAAACATCCGGTTCTGAACAATGTGGAATGCCTGCTACCGGCCAAGTTTGAACCCAGTCTGCCAGCAAAAAAAGCCATCCGGTCTTCCATGAAGGAGGAGCGGACGGCCGCCCTGATGTCTCGCTCACCCACACGGGCCGCACCAAAATCCTTTGCCGACTGGCTCGAGGTCTGCCGGGCAATGGCACGTTCCAGCAAGGATGTCTGGTCGGCAAATTTGCCGCTGCCTGCAGCGCCTTCATTGTCCGCAGTCTTGCCGCGGTGCCTGTGGGGAAAGTTCATGTCCATAGCCGTGGGTCTAGCAGCGAAGATATAAGCTAGTGTAAAAGAGCTGTTCACACGGCCTTAGGACAAGTTAAGCAAACCTTCCTTGTATCCGGGCAACTCGTACCAAAATGGATCATATCGGGACCAATAGAAGCAAATGTTCGCTGCGCTGGCGCTAACGGCGGGATTTCTTTAAGGACGGCAATTGAGATGACAGACAGAATCAACGGAAATTTTCAGCTGGGCGATGACCTGAGCGGCAAGCGCATCGTGGTGGCAATGTCGGGCGGCGTGGATTCGAGCGTTGTTGCGGCGCTGGCGGCGCGCACCGGTGCCGAAACCATCGGTATCACCTTGCAGCTTTATGATCATGGCGAAGCCGTGGGGCGCGTGGGAAGCTGCTGCGCCGGACAGGATATCCGCGACGCCCGCGCGGTGGCCGACCGGCTCGGTATCGCCCATTATGTTTTCGATCACGCCAGCCGGTTCAAGGATTCGGTGATGGATGTCTTCGCCGATGAATATATGGCGGGGCGGACGCCGATTCCCTGTGTGCAGTGCAATATGGGCGTCAAATTTACCGATTTGCTACAACTGTCCCGCGAGCTGGGGGCGGACTGTCTGGCAACGGGTCACTATGTCAGGCGTGTCGCGACACCGGATGGCGCCCAGTTGCACCGGGCCCTCGATCCTGCGCGCGACCAGAGCTATTTCCTGTTCGCAACCACCCAGGATCAGCTGGACTATCTGCGTTTCCCGCTGGGTGACATGCCCAAGACGCAAGTGCGCGAAATTGCCGAGGAAATGGGACTGGCGGTGGCGTTCAAGCCCGATAGCCAGGATATCTGCTTCGTTCCCAATGGAGATTATGCCAGCGTGGTCCGCAAATTGCGACCGGATGCGGACGATGACGGCGAGATTGTCCATATCGACGGCAGGTCAATGGGTCGGCACAAGGGGCTTATCCATTATACGGTGGGTCAACGCAAGGGACTCGAAATTGGCGGCCAGGTGGAGCCGCTTTATGTGATCCGGCTGGAACCGGAAACGAAGCGCGTTATCGTCGGCCCGAAAGCGGCTCTGGCGGTTGCCTCGGCCGCGCTGCGGGACATCAACTGGATCGGCGGCGACTATGCCGGCCCGGTCGAGGTCAAGGTCCGGTCGATGGCCAAGCCGACCCTCGCCCGGCTGGAAGGACAGAAGCTGCAATTTCACAATCCGGAATTTGGCGTATCTCCAGGCCAGGCGGCAGTTTTTTATCACAAGGAACGGGTGTTGGGTGGCGGCTGGATCGACAGCACCGCTGCGGTTGAGCAGCAATGGCTTGCGGGCGTGGAAGTCTAGCCTACTCGTCCGCCAACCGGGCGTCTGTCAGTAACTGACAGCCCCAGCCTTCGCGAAATTCAGCCGTCGCTGATGCAATCATCGGGACCGAGGCGGTCACCCTTTTGCGTTCCGCGTCCACGCTCAATCCGACAAATTCCATGCCCGGTTCAAAATCCTTCTCGCAGTCCCCGATGTCCCGCCCGCCGATATAATGGCAGGAACAGGCCAGCCGGGCACCGTAAGCGGTACCGACATCGAGCTGCCCTTTGATGAAAGTGTGATTATACGCCAGCAGGCCGATCAGGATGAGCAGGAAAAACGCGCCGATATAGACGGCCATGCGCCATTTGGTCCGCGGAGCGCGTGAAGGTGTTTTTACGGTTGCCATGGCGGCGTCTATTGGTGCAACGACGCGCCATGCACAAGATTAAACTCGCCTTGCTGACGGCGCTGACGATTGCCCTCCCGGGCTGCGGGGAGGCTGAGGATTCTGCTTTGCCACCACAGAAAAGTGCGGCGGAACTGGCCTATATTGCGGACTCGGGCCCGATCGGGAAAGCCGCGCTGGATGCGGCCATTGCGCCGCTGTTCGAGGATCCGGCAATGGCGGAAACCCGGGCCTTGCTGGTGATGTATCAGGGAAAGATCGTCGCCGAGCGCTACGGCGAGGGCTATGACGAGGATACCCGATTCTTGAGCTGGTCCGTAGCGAAAAGCATTACCGGTGCATTGATCGGTTTTCTTGTCGCGGACGGGCGTCTGGTTCTCGATGATCCTGCTCCCGTGCCGGCATGGCAGCGAAGCGGCGATCCGCGCGGCGAAATCACGCTGCGGCAATTGCTCCACATGTCATCCGGTCTCGATCATACCGAATCAGCGGAAGAGGGTGGCAAGACTGTTTTCGAGGCCGATACCAGCCGCTTGCTGTTTCTTGATGGTGCGCAGGATGTTGCGGCCTATGCCGAAGCGCGCCCGATGGAGGCGCGGCCAGGCGAGAAATTCGAATATAGCACCGCCAGCACAATGATATTGTCCGATATCATCACCCGCACGTTGACCAGGAGCAGCGATCCGCAGGTCCGGCGCGATGTAACCCTGCGCTTCATCCGGGGTCGATTGCTCGAACCTCTGGGTATGGACGGCACCTATCCGGAATTTGATCCGAGCGGAACTTTTCAGGGTGGCAGTTTCATTCACGCGACCGCACGCGACTATGCCAGATTCGGAGAATTCCTGCGCCACCGGGGCGCACGCAAGGGCGCGCAGCATCTGCCCGTGAGCTGGGTACGTTTCATGACCACATCGTCCGAGAACGATCCAGCCTTTGGCGGTCATCTCTGGCTGAACAAGCGCCGGCCCGAGGGGCGGAATCAGGTTCTGTTCCCTGAAAACGGACCGGAAACGATTTTTGCGGCGCTTGGCCATCTGGGTCAGCAGATCGTGGTATCGCCAGACCAGCAGCTCACGGTGGTCCGGCTGGGCAAGACTCAGGATGATGTGCTGGCACCGATGAGCGCGCAAATCGGCCGGATCATGGCCCTGTTCCCGATCGGGCGCTAGTATCCCGGAGGGGCGTTCGCACTAAAAGCGGAACGAACCCTCAACAACGGTCACGCATTTCCCGCCGAGCCAGGCGCGGTCCCCGTCGAGACGGCAATTGACATAGCCTCCGCGCTGGCTCGCCTGATAGGCGGTAAAATTGTCGCGGCCCAACTGGCCGGCCCAATAGGGAGTCAGCACGGCATGTGCCGAACCGGTCACGCTGTCCTCGTCCACGCCGCCGCCGGGTACAAAGACCCGGCTCAACACATCGGAGTCCTTGCCCGGCGCGGTGCAGATAAATTGTCCATCACCAAGCGCGGCCAGCGCCTTGAGATCCGGTTTTAGCGCCAGAACATCATCGGCACGGGCGTAGCGCAGAACATGGTAGCGGCCTTCGTGAAACTGCGTCTCGACGGGCGCGCCACCGACCAGGGCGGCGATGTCCGGCATGGCTTTCGGGGCCGGGGCATAAGCCGGGAGATCCAGCGCATAGCCGTCCCCGTCGCGCTTCACCGTCAGGATACCCGCCTTGCGGGTGCGAAAGGTGACTTGCTGCCGGTCGGGATCTTGCGCCAAGATGATATGGCCGCTGGCCAGTGTCGCATGACCGCAGAGAGCGATCTCCACCGTCGGGGTGAACCAGCGCAATTCGTAATCCGCCTCGCCGCTGTCATCGGGCAGATAGAAAGCGGTTTCGGCAAAATTATTTTCCTCGCCGATGGCCTGCAGGATAGCATCGTCCAGCCAGTTCTCGAGCGGCATGACGGCTGCCTGGTTGCCGGTGAAGGGGCGGTCGGCAAAGGCATCGACATGAAAATAGGGAAGTTTGGTCATGGGTAGAGCAGTCCTTCAGTCCAGCCATCACCATTGCGGACAAAAGTTCGGCGTTCGTGCAGCCGGTGGGCCCGGTCCTGCCAGAATTCAAACCGGGCGGGTGCCAGACAATAGCCTGACCAGTGCGGCGGGCGGGGGACATCGCCGCCCGCGAACCGCTCCGTGACCGCCTCATACCGGGCTTCGAAGGTCTCCCGGCTATCCAGCGGCCGGGACTGGTCAGAGGCCCATGCGCCCAGTTGCGAATCCCGGCTGCGTGTCGCAAAATAGTCATCGGCCATGCTGTCGGGCACCGGAGAGAGGCCACCCTCGATCCGGATCTGGCGGCGCAGGCTTTTCCAGTGAAACAAGATTGCTGCCTTCGGGTTTTCGGCGATGTCGCCGGCCTTGCGGCTTTGCTGATTCGTGTAAAAAACAAAGCCCGCGGGGCCGTGACCCTTCAGCAGAACCATCCGGGCAGCCGGCTGCCCGCTGGCGTCGGCGGTGGCAATGGTCATGGCGTTGCTGTCATTTATCTCGCTTGCGCGGGCTTCGGCATACCATTGGTCGAACAGGACAAAGGGATCGGTCATGGCCCGTCCTTAACATCGTCAGCCGGACCGGCAAACAAACAAAATTTTGTTCCGCGACAAGGCGCCGGTTTCTGCTAAAAGCGTCGCAAAGGGGAAAGGGGCGCCATGAACTGGGACCTGATTTTTGCGATCACCAACAATTACGCCTTGCTGATGTGGCTGATTCTCGCATTGGCACCGCGACGGCCGGCAATAATGACGGGCCTGTTTTACGGCGGAATAGGTCTGCTCGCTGCTACCTATGCGGTGATTGTCCTCCCGTTGATGACCGGCCTGATCGACGGCGGCAGCGGCGCAGCCCCCGATTTTACGACCCTGGCCGGAGTTCAGCAGCTGCTCTCCAGCCCCGGCGGCGCGACCGTCGGCTGGATCCACTATCTGGCCTTTGATCTGTTTGTCGGTCTTTGGGTGGCGCGCAATGCGGATAAATACGGGTTTGCACGCTGGCTGCAGATACCTATCCTGTTGTTCGTCCTGATGCTTGGCCCTCTCGGTCTGGTTCTCTATCTGCTGCTGCGTTTCACGCGGCATAACAAGGTTGCAGATGCCGTTATACCCGAATAAGACAGTGGAGTTGAAAATCAGCGGAAACTTCCAATCTCTGCATGATAAGGATTTGAAAAAGGCTAAATAATGATCGATCCCTATCAAGCACTGGGTGTTGCCAAGGGCGCAAGTGACAAGGAAATCAAGAGCGCCTATCGCAAGCTCGCGAAGGAACTGCACCCTGACAAGAACAAGGATAACCCCAAGGCTACGGAGCGTTTTTCCGACGTCACCAAAGCCTATGACTTGCTGCTGGACAAGGACAAGCGCGCCCAGTTTGATCGGGGCGAGATTGATGGAGAAGGCAATCCGACCGGACCTTTTGGCTTTGGTAGCGGGGGCGGATATCAGCGCCGACCGGCGGGCCAGCAACCTGATTTCGGCAATGCAGGCGCCGATTTCGGCGATATTTTCGAAGGCCTTTTCGGTGGCGGGGGCGGGTCGCCTTTCAGCGGTCGCCAGCGCAGCGCGCCCCCGGCCAAGGGGGCCAATGTCGCCTATCGGCTGAAGGTGGAATTTGCGGCAGCCGCGACTTTGCAAAAACAGCGTATCACGCTGGAAGATGGCAAGACCATCGATCTCAGTCTGCCCAAGGGTGTCGATGAAGGCACACAGATGCGGCTCAGCGGCAAAGGGCGTCCCGGTCCGGGCGGAAACGGTGATGCGATCGTTACCATCCATATCAACCCGCATCCTTTTTACAAACGCGACGGCGACAACATCACGCTGGAATTGCCGATCAGTCTGAAGGAAGCGGTGGAAGGCGCCAAGATCAAGGTCCCGACCGTCGACGGACCGGTGATGCTGTCCATTCCGCCCGGTTCGGATTCGGGCAAAACGCTGCGGCTGAAGGATAAAGGGTTCCACGGAAAGTCCGGGGTGCGCGGCAATCAGCTGGTCACCCTGATGATCGTTCTGCCGGAAAAGGATGAAAAGCTCGCGGAATTTGTCAAAGACTGGAACCCGCAAGACAATCCCCGCGCCAATATGGGTGTGTAAGCTTGGCCCGGAGCAATCTGTCCGAACTTTCGCCCGAGGCCCGGCACCATGACAAGGGCGAGACGGGGCATGCCCACAACAGAGCTGCCGAGGATCTGGCGGGCGAAAGCTTGCCGCGCCGGGCCTTTATCGTCATCGAGCGCACGGCTGTGGGTGTCTATCATGACGGCTTCACTTTTGCCGGCAATTTCGCTTACATGTCTCTGTTGGCGGTATTCTCCTTCTTCATCATCGCTGCCGCAATCATCGGGGGATTTGGCCAGACTGATGTTGGCACCGAATTTGTCGAGGCTTTTCTGGTGACCGTTCCGCCGTCGGTCGCGAACGCGCTGCACGATCCGATACGAGACGCGATGTCCGCACGAACCGGGCCCTTGCTTTGGCTCAGCGCGATCGTCGGGCTGTGGACGACGACCAGCCTGATCGAGACAATCCGGGAGATTCTCCACCGGGCCTATGGCGTGCAGGCGCAGCGTCCGTTCTGGGAATATCGTCTTAGCTCGATACTGCTCATTCTCGTTTCGGTGTTTGTCGCCATGTTGGCGCTCAGCGCGCAATTTGTGCTGGCCGGGATCAGCGGGTTTCTCGGTTCCTATTTTCAGGCGATCCAGTCCAGTGCGCTGTGGCTCTCCCTGTCCAATGCTATCCCGTTTTTCGTTTTGTTCGCGACGCTTTATCTCCTGTTTCGTCTGCTCACCCCCCGGCAGTATCGGCCGCGCCAATATCCGAAATGGCCTGGTGCCGTGTTCATTAGCGGCTGGTGGCTGCTGATTACCGGTCTGTTGCCAGTTTTCCTCAAATATGCCGCTAATTATCAGCTGACGTATGGCAGCCTTGCCGGGGTGATCATCACATTGGTTTTTTTCTATCTGGTTGGCCTCGGCATGGTTATTGGTGCGGAAATTAATGCGGCGCTTGCCGATCGTCCCTGGAGAAACGAGACCGGCGAAGGATACGCTGGAAAATCATCTGGATAGCGTTTATCACTGGCGATTATCTGATTTCAGGAGACCGGGGCGATGACTGAGTTAATGAAGGGCAAGCGCGGCTTGATCATGGGGCTTGCCAATAACAAGTCGCTCGCCTGGGGTATTGCCCAGAAGCTTGCCGAAGCGGGAGCCGAGTTGGCCTTCTCTTACCAGGGCGAGGCCCTGGCAAAACGGGTTGGACCGCTTGCCGCAGAACTGGACAGCGATTTTCTGATCGATTGCGACGTTTCCGATATGGCGGCACTTGATGCGGCGTTCGACCAGCTGAAGGCCCGATGGGATACGCTCGATTTTGTCGTCCACGCCATCGGCTTTTCGGACAAGAACGAGTTGAGGGGCAAATATGTCGACACCAGCCTCGACAATTTCCTGATGACCATGAATATCTCCGCCTATTCGCTGGTCGCGGTGGCGCAGCGGGCTGCGGCGATGATGCCGAACGGCGGCAGCATTGTCACGCTGAGCTATTATGGCGCCGAAAAGGTCATTCCCCACTATAACGTGATGGGCGTGGCCAAGGCGGCGCTGGAAACCAGCGTAAAATATCTTGCGAATGATCTGGGGCCGGACAATATTCGGGTCAATGCCATTTCGGCCGGCCCGATCAAGACGCTGGCCGCGAGCGGTATCGGAGACTTCCGCTATATTCTGAAATGGAATGAGTATAATTCGCCGCTGCGCCGCAACGTGACCATCGATGATGTCGGGGGGGCGGGCCTCTATTTCTGCAGCAACCTGTCATCCGGCGTGACCGGGGAAACCCACCATGTCGATGGCGGCTATCATGTTGTCGGCATGAAACAGGAAGATGCGCCGGATATCGCGCTGGATTGATCATTCGTATTTTTTCGTGAATGATCCATTCGCAAGCAGAATAAATTTATCAACGCGGAGCGCGAGTTTTGAGTTTCAACACATTCGGTCACGCCTTTCGCTTTTCCACCTGGGGAGAAAGCCACGGACCAGCGCTTGGTGCTGTTGTCGACGGCTGTCCTCCCGGACTCGAGCTGAGCGAGGCGGATATTCAGCCTTATCTCGATGCGCGGCGGCCCGGCCAGTCGAAATATACGACCCAGCGGCAGGAGCCGGATCAGGTGAAAATCCTGTCGGGCGTTTTCGAAGGCAAGACCACCGGCACGCCGATTTCGCTGATGATCGAAAATGTCGATCAGCGATCGAAGGATTATAGCGACGTCGCCAAGGCCTATCGGCCGGGCCATGCCGATTACGCCTATGATCAGAAATATGGCTTTCGCGATTATCGCGGCGGTGGCCGGTCGAGCGCCCGCGAAACCGCGGCACGGGTGGCCGCGGGGGCGGTCGCCCGGCTGGTGATTCCGGAAGTGGCGATCCGGGCCTGGGTTGCCGAAATCGGGGGTGATGCGATTGATGGATCGCGTTTTGATGCGGATGAAATCGGCAACAATCCCTTTTTCTGTCCAGATGTACAGGCGGCGGGCCGCTGGGAAACGCTGGTTGATGGCGCGCGCAAACAGGGCAGCAGCCTGGGTGCGATCATCGCTTGTGAAGCGGTCGGGGTTCCGGCCGGCTGGGGCGCACCCGTCTATGCCAAGCTGGACAGCGAGATTGCTGCTGCAATGATGACCATCAACGCGACCAAGGGTATCGAGATTGGAGACGGCTTTGCCGCTGCCCGCCTGCGCGGCGAGCAAAATGCTGACGCGATGCGGCCAGGCGAAAATGGTCCTGAATTTCTGGCCAATCACAGCGGGGGCACCGCGGGTGGCATATCAACCGGCCAACCGGTCTTCTGCCGCGTGGCATTCAAGCCGACCAGTTCGATCCTGACGCCGGTCGAAACCGTCACACGCGAAGGGACGGCAACCGAGATCATTACCAAGGGGCGGCATGATCCCTGCGTCGGAATCCGCGGGGTCCCTGTAGTCGAGGCCATGATGGCGCTGGTGCTGGCCGATCAGAAATTGCTCCATCGGGCGCAATGTGGATGAATTGCATACCGAAAACCGTAGCCCTGCCGCTCGCGTTTCTATGCTTGGCGGGGGCTGCAGATTCGCAACCGCGCTTAGCCTTCGAGGGGCTCGGCCCGGTCCGAATCGGCATGAGTGAAACGGAGCTAAAGAAAATCGGTTTCAGCGACCCCTATCGGTCGTCGGATTGGCAAACCGATGACGAATATCCGGCATGCCACTATCTTGCGAACGAGGAAGACTATCCCGGCGTCGGTTTGATGATCAATGACAACAGACTGGTGCGCATCGATGTTGGCGCCAAAGCCGCCAGCGCAAAATGGCAGACATTATCGGGTGCAACGATAGGAATGACCGAGACAGAAATCGCTGCGATATACGGAAGCTGGATGAAAATGGACTATCATCCCTATCTCGGCGATTCGGGGTCCTATCTGACGCTCCAGTCCGGTGACGGGCGATACCGTATGATATTCGAGACGGCGACCCCGGACGGCAGCGGCGAGGCATTTGTTTCTTCGCCGTCCCGTGGACCCAATAGCAGAAAACGAGTCACCGATTTCCGTGCTGGTCTGGCGGAACCGGTAGGCTATATTGAAGGCTGTTCCTGATCCATGATTGATCTCATCCTTCACGTCATCAATGAATATATCCAGACGCACAAGGCCGTCATCGGACTGGTGATTCTTGTCTTCCTGTTTGCCGGTTTCATCATGGAGCGTTTCCCCGCAGCGGTTGTTGCGGTGCTGGGCGCCTGCATGTTCCTGTTTCTCGGGATCATCGATTCCGATGGCCTGTTTTCGGTGTTTTCCAATACCGCGCCGATCACCATTGCCGCGATGTTCATCCTGTCGGGCGCCCTGCTGCGAACCGGCACGATTGATGCCATTGCCGGCTTCATCATCAAGCGTGCCAAACGTCATCCGAAACTGGCGGTTGCCGAGATGTTCCTGGGCGCTTTCGTCGCCTCCGCCTTCATGAACAACACGCCGGTCGTGATCGTTTTGATCCCGATCATCCTGCGCCTTTCGCGGGCCACCGGCTACTCGTCCAAGAAATTGCTGATCCCGCTGAGCTTCATTTGTATCCTGGGCGGCACGACGACGCTGATCGGCACATCAACCAACCTCATCGTCGATGCGGTGGCACGCGATCAGGGGCTGGCCGGATTCGGTATCTTCGAGATCACGCCTTACGGCCTTCTTGCCGCTGTCGCGGGAACGGTGATGATGGTGCTGTTCAGCAGCTGGCTGCTGCCTGGCGGTGATGTCAAAGGCCAGTTTGACAGCAGCGACGAAAGCGACTTTCTGACCGAGCTGACGGTGCGTCGCAATGCTTCGGTGATCGACAAGAAACTCGCCGCGGTCGCTGAATTGCGCCGGGCGGGTATTGAAGTCACTGCGGTCAAGCGGTTGAGCAGCTATATCCGTCATGATCTGGATTTTCACGAATTGCGTGCGGGGGACCGGATTGTCGTCCAGCTGGATCTGGCGGAACTAATCTCGTTGCGGAAATCGGACGACTTCAAGGTCGGGATTGTTCACAAGGGCGATGTCGGTCCGCTCGGAGAGGAGCTGGTCGAGGCCACGGTGGCACCGAGCCATCCGAGCATCGGTAACCGGCTTTATGACATTCCCTTCCTGTCGCAGCTCAATGTGCGCATTCTGGGCATGACCCGGTACCGCAACCTGCCGCGTTCGGATCTGACCAACGCCCGGATCCACGCCGCCGACCGGTTGCTGGTGACGGGTTCCAGCGAAGACATCAACCGCATGTATCAGAACCCCAATCTGTTCGGGGTCGGGCATACCAAGATTCGCGCGTTTCGCCGCGATCGTGCGCCAATCGCGATCGGGGCTCTGGTGGCCGTTGTCGCGCTGGCCGCCCTCAACATCATTCCGCTGGCGGTGGCAGCCATTCTCGCGGTCGGCGCCATTTTGCTGGCGCGCTGCATCGACGCAGAAGAAGCCTGGGGATCGATTGATGGCAATGTTCTGGTTCTTATATTTGGCATGCTCGCGGTTGGTCTTGGCCTGCAGCAGGCTGGCAGTGTCGACCTGATTGTCAGCGAACTGACACCGTTTCTGCGGGAAGTGCCGCCCTGGGGTCTGGTATTTGCGATCTACATCCTGTCGGTGATCATGACCGAGATCGTGACCAACAATGCGGTCGCGATCATTATCACGCCGATAGCCATTGCCCTGGGCAATGATCTGGGTGTCGACCCGCGGCCGCTGGTCATTGCCGTCATGTTCGCGGCCTCCGCCAGCTTCGCGACGCCGATCGGCTATCAGACCAACACGCTGGTCTATGCAGCGGGCAATTACCGGTTTACCGATTTCTTCAAGGCGGGCATTCCGCTCACCTTTGGCGTCGGACTGTCGACCTGTCTGGCCATCAGCTTCTGGATGTAACGCGTCCCTAAACGCTTGCCGCGCCCCCTTGCGGACGATAGGCAGGGACAGGGAATAATTATCGGGGACAATCGCATGCTGGCATTCTGGTTCAAGATTCCGCTTTGGCAGCGGGTGGTTGCAGCATTGATCCTCGGTGTGATCACCGGCCTGATCTGGGGCCCCGAATCCGAAACCATCAAATGGATCGGCGATTTCTTCATCAAGTCGATCAAGATGCTGGTCGTGCCGCTGATTTTCTTCTCGCTGGTCGCCGGTGTCGCCGCACTGGGCGATCTCAAGAAACTGGGCAGTGTCGGCGGGCGGGCTATGGTCCTGTTCGTGATCACTGGTCAGATCGCCGCCTGGCTGGGTCTCGCGCTCGGTACGTTTTTTCAGCCCGGCAGCGGTGTCGATACGGGGTCCATTGAAATGGGCGCGACGCCCGAGCCCAGCCAGACTACCGCGGTTGACATGATCCTGTCGATCGTCCCGGACAGTCCGGTGCAGGTGATGGCCGATGTCCGGGTATTGCCGCTGATCGTCTTCGCGCTGCTTATCGGCATCGGCATTCTGATGGCCAAGGAAGACGGCAAACCGCTCGCCAAGATTTTCGATAGCGGCGCGGTGGTCATGCAAAAGGTGACGATGATCGTCATGGAACTGACGCCCTTTGGCGTCTTCGCGCTGATGGCATGGGTCGCGGGTACTCTGGGCACCGATGCCCTGATTTCGCTGGCACAGCTGGTCGGGCTCAATTATCTCGGTTGCCTGCTGATCATCGGGCTGATGTATTCGGCGATGATCAAGTTCATCGCGAAGCTGCCGGTTATCGACTTTTTCCGCGGTATAATTGATGCCATAGCGGTCAGCTATTCCACCGCCTCTTCGAATGCCACGCTGCCGGTGACCTTGCGCTGTGTCGAACGCAATCTCGGGGTCAGCAATTCGGTCGCCAGTTTTGTCGTGTCGCTGGGTGCGACGATCAACATGAACGGCACCGCCATGTATCTGGGTCTCGCCACCCTGTTCGGCGCGCAGATATTCGGTGTCGACCTGAGCTGGGGCGACTATCTCCTGATCTCGATCACCTCGACCCTCGGTGCGATCGGCGCGGCTGGTATTCCCGGCGCCGGCCTGATCATGATGGCACTGGTCTTCGGCAGCGTCGGCGTGCCGCTCGAAACCATCGCCTTTGTCGCCGGTGTCGATCGGATCATGGACATGATGCGGACCACTACCAATGTCTCGGGCGATGCCGCAGTGGCAGTGACGGTAGCGTCAATGACGGGTGAAATAGACCGCGCGGAAATGATCTCGGCGGACGATGTCTAGTCAGGATATGTACCGGGAATGAAACGCGCTTCTGGTTCTGTTTGACTTGCCAAGTATGACATGAGACGTAATTGTAAGGGGGGACAGGGAAATGATGACACCGGGGCAGGGCCAGCGATATTCGGGGCCGATTACCGATACATCACGCTGGGACACGTTCAGGCATCGCAGCGATGATATCTTCATTTGTACGCCTGCAAAATGCGGGACAACTTGGACGCAAGCGATCTGTACATTGCTGGTTTTCGGTAAGGTGGACCACGGCCAGCAGCCCAGTGTCATTTCACCCTGGGTCGACTCCAATTTTGATCCCCTGGAACCGATGCTGGAGCGGATAGATGGCCTGCCACACCGCAGATTCCTCAAAACGCACAGTCCTTTTGATGGTATTCCCTATCACGCGACCTGCAGCTATCTCGTCATTTTTCGTGATCCCCGCGATGTCTTCTTTTCGGGGCAGAACCACAAGGACAATATGAGTGACCAGGGTCTTGCCAAAAGCGTCTTCGGAGATGGTGACGGCGCGTTTGACAAGTTTTTGTCGGGCACACCGAATCCGGACGCATGGGATCAGCAGACGTTGCCGACCATGGCCTATTTGCTGGATAGCTATTGGCCCTACCGACATCTCCCCAACGTGCACCTTCACCATTATTCCGACATGAAAGCCGACCTGCGCGGGGAAATCGAGAAAATTTCTTCGGAGATAGGTGTTGCGACGGACAGCGGGCAACTGGATGCCTTCACGGAAGCCGCCAGCTTTTCCTCGATGAAAGCCAACGCGGAGCAATATGCGCCCAACAGCGGAACGGGCATGTGGAAGGCGGAAACCAACTTTTTTGCCAACGGCACCAGCGGACAATGGAAAAATCGATTGAGCGCTGCTCAGCAGGAAAAATTCCACGCCAGGCTGAATGAATTGCTCGATGAAGAATCGGCGCGCTGGCTGCTGGAAGGGGGCCAGAAAAACCTTTAGTTCCGACCAGGAGTTAGCCTTGCGTTCTAACTTGGGTCAACCGACCTGATCAGTCCGCAAACGGATCGGTTACCAGGATCGTGTCTTCCCGTTCAGGGGACGTGGATACCAGCGCCACAGGACACTGGATCAGCTCTTCCACCCGCCGGATATATTTGATCGCCTGCGCCGGCAGATCAGCCCAGCTGCGGGCACCGGCGGTGGTTTCGTTCCAGCCTTCCATCGTTTCATAGATCGGTTTGACGGCAGACTGGTCCTGATGATGCGGCGGCAAATAGTCGTAGGTTACCCCATCAAGGTCATAGCCGACACAGATTTTCAGTTGCTCGAACCCGTCGAGCACATCCAGCTTGGTCAGCGCGATGCCAGCCACGCCGGACACCGCCAGCGCCTGGCGGACCAGCACGGCATCAAACCAGCCGCAACGCCGTTGCCGTCCGGTGACCGTTCCGAATTCGTGACCGCGTTCGCCGAGCCGGTGGCCGATTTCGTCGTCCAGCTCGGTCGGAAAAGGGCCGGAGCCGACGCGCGTGGTGTAGGCCTTGGTAATCCCAAGAACATAGCCGGTGCCGGACGGACCAATGCCGGAGCCACCAGCAGCCGTGCCCGAAATGGTATTGGAGCTGGTGACGAAGGGATAGGTGCCGTGATCGACATCAAGCAGCACGCCCTGTGCGCCCTCGAATAAAATCCGCTTGCCGAGGCGGCGGGCCTCGTTGAGGCGTTTCCAGACCGGCTGGGCATATTGCAGCACGCTGTCGGCTATTTCCTTCAGGTCATTCAGCAGCCGCTCCCGGTCCACCGGCGGCTCTCCAAAGCCTGCGCGCAGCGCGTCATGATGCGCACAGAGCCGGTCGAGCTGCGGTCCCAGATCGTCGAGATGAGCGAGATCGCACACCCGGATCGCGCGGCGACCGACCTTGTCCTCATAGGCCGGTCCGATCCCGCGCCGGGTGGTACCGATCTTGCCCTTGCCGCTGGCATCCTCGCGCATGGCGTCGAGATCGCGGTGGATCGGCAGGATCAGCGGGCAGGTTTCGGCAATCCCGAAATTGTCGGTATTGATGGCGACGCCCTGGCTTTCCAGCTTCTTGATCTCGTCGCGCAAATGCCAGGGATCAAGCACGACGCCGTTGCCGATGATCGACAATGCGCCGCGCACGATACCCGAGGGCAGCAGAGAAAGTTTGTAGACCGCACCGTCAACAACCAGCGTATGGCCAGCGTTGTGGCCGCCCTGGAAACGGACCACGACATCGGCGCGTTCGGACAGCCAGTCGACGATCTTGCCCTTGCCTTCATCGCCCCATTGCGCGCCGATTACCGTTACATTGGCCATATTCGAGTCTTTCCTACAAGGGTTCCGGCTGGTCGCCGTTCAATATATGGGTGCATCCAAGAGGCCGCGCCTGATCCTGTTCCGAAAGCGCGGCGACCGTGCGCCATCCCGATGCCCGCAGCTTGGTCGCAGCATCTTGGTCATGTCCGAGCGGCAGAAATAGCTGATCGGTGGATTGGGCGCCGAAACCTGCCTGGATCAGGGGATTGGGATAGAGCGAAAAGCCGACTGCGGCTTCGGTGCTCCCGTCGGTCCGGGCGATTTCATAGCTGCCGCCTCGGCCCAGAGCACCGATGAAACTCTCGGCATAGAGCGTGAAACCGAACCAGTTCTGGTATTCAAAGCCATGGCGCTCGGTCGGGTCGAGAGTCAGGTCGACTTTCCCCTTGATGCTCTCCGCGATGCGGGCAACGCCATCCAGCCGCGAAGCGAGCAGGCCGTCACCATCAAAAGTGCGCAGCTTGGCCATCGCTTCGTCAAATGGACCGGTTGCCTCGATCAGTGGCATATAACCGGAGGCTCCCATGGCGTTCAGGCCGCCGGCATCTTTCATATCCAGCTCGCCCCGCACTTCAGCAATCTGCGCCTGGTTTAACGGCAGCGGTCCGGCCGCGAGAATATCGATCAGGTCGGGCATGGTGAAATCGACGGTGATCCCTGAGACACCGGCCCGAACGAGCGCTTCGATAGCGACCGACACAATCTCGCTGGCGGCGATGACGCTGTCACTGCCGATCAGCTCTGCGCCGATCTGCAAGCGGCTGCGTTCCGGCTGCAATTGTCCGGAGCGCAATTTCAGCACTTGCCCCGAATAGCTGAGCCGGAGGGGACGGGGCCGGTCTGCCATGCTGGTCGCGGCAATGCGCCCGACCTGCATAGTCATGTCAGGCCGGAGGGCCAGAGTGCGCTGGGAGATCGGGTCAACGAAGCGCATCAGGTCGCTGCGCGCCGCGCCGCGCATCCTTTCGGTCAGACCGTCCTCATATTCCGCGAGCGGCGGTGCCACCCGGGCATAGCCGTGGCTGGCGAGGGTATCGAGTACATCGCGCTCCAGCCGCGACGCCGCCTCGGCATATGGCGGCAGCGCGTCATGAAACCCTTCGGGCAAGAGATTGGATCGCTTTCGCATGGCCCTGCTCCATAGCCCAAGCACAGGCTCAGGCCATCTTTTTTCTTGGGTCTATTGCTATCGATTCAAAACTTCAGCGCCTTGACCGTCTTTACGCCTTCCAGCTGACAGACGGACCAAAGCACGGTCTCTTCGACCGGCGAATCGATCGAAAGCAGCAAAACCGCTTCGCCGCCCGGCGCATCGCTGCGACGACCGAGATGGAACGTACCGATATTAACGCCCGCCGCACCGAGCGTCGAACCGACGCTGCCGATAAAGCCGGGCTGATCCTGGTTGACGATATACAGCATATCTCCTTCCAGATCGGCCTCGACCTTGATGCCGAACATCTCGACCAGTCGCGGACCGGAGGATCCGAACAGGGTGCCGGCCACCGACTTTTCGCCTTCGTCGGTGGTTACCGATACCCGGACCAGCGTGTGATAGTCGCCCTCGCGCTCATGGCGGATTTCGCGGACATCGAGGCCGCGCTCCTTCGCCAGATAGGGCGCGTTGACCATGTTGACCGTGTCGCTATAGGCGCGCATCAGGCCGGCCAGCACAGCAGCCGTAATCGGCTTCTGGTCCAGTTCGGCCGCCGCACCTTCCACTTCCACGGCAACGCCCTTGATCTGGTCAGCCGCGAGCTGCCCGACAAGCGATCCCAATTGGGTCGCAAGCGCCATATAGGGCTTCAGTTTCGGCGCCTGCTCAGCAGAAAGGCTCGGCATGTTGAGGGCATTTTCGACGCCGCCATTGACCAGATAGTCGGCCATCTGTTCGGCGACCTGAATCGCGACATTGACCTGAGCCTCGCTGGTCGATGCACCGAGATGCGGTGTGCAGATCAGGTTTGGAGCGCCGAACAGGGGATTTTCCTTTGCCGGTTCTTTTGCAAAAACGTCCAGCGCAGCGCCAGCGACATGACCCGATTCCAGCGCATCCTTCAAGGCCGCCTCGTCGATCAGGCCGCCGCGTGCACAGTTGATGATCCGGACGCCGGGTTTGGTTTTCGCAAGCGCTTCCGCCGACAGGATGTTGCGTGTCTGGTCGGTGAGCGGCGTGTGCATCGTGATAAAGTCGGCGCGGGCGAGCAGATCGTCCAGCGAGACTTTTTCGACACCCATTTCAACCGCACGCTCCTCGGTCAGGAAGGGGTCATAGGCGACAACCTTCATCCGCAAGCCTATGGCGCGCTCGGCGACAATGGAGCCGATATTGCCGGCACCGATGAGTCCCAGCGTCTTGCTGGTCAGTTCGACGCCCATGAACTTCGACTTTTCCCATTTGCCGGCCTGGGTGGAGGCATCGGCCGAGGGAAGCTGACGGGCCAGGGCGAACATCAGGGCAATCGCATGTTCGGCCGTGGTGATGCTGTTGCCGAATGGCGTGTTCATGACCACGACGCCCTTGGCGGAAGCAGCCGGGATATCGACATTGTCGACTCCGATACCGGCGCGGCCGACCACCTTGAGGTTGGTTGCTGCCGCCAGTATCTCCGGGGTGACTGTGGTCGACGAGCGGATTGCGAGACCGTCATATTCGCCGATGATCTGCATCAGTTCTTCGGGCGTCTGGCCGGTGATTTCGTCGACTTCGCAACCGCGCTCGCGAAAAATCTCGGCGGCCTTCGGGTCCATTTTGTCGGATATGAGAACTTTTGGCATATTCTGAATTCCTTGTGGGGATTGTCAGGCCGGCGCAGGCTGGCCTCCAATCCAATATATCGGATATAGCTTCGGGTCCCGATCATTGCCGGGACGACACAAAAGCTAGGAAAGTTCGGATTTCACCTGAGCGTAAGCCCATTCGATCCACAGCAGCAGACGGCGAATATCTTCCTGCTCGACGGTCGATCCGCACCAGATGCGCAGCGACGGCGGTGCATCGCGATAGCCGTTGAAATCGTAGGCAATGTCCATCTTTTCGAGCATTGCGGCGATCTTCTTGGGCACGGAGGCCTTGGCATCGTCATCGAGACCATCATACCAGTCGCCCTGGAACACCATGCAGACGCCGGTGTTGGTCCACTTTGCAGGATCACTGACCATGTTGCGCATCCACGGCGTGGCTTCGATCCAGTCGTGGACGGTTTTGGCGTTGCGGTCGGCGCGGGCGTGCAGTTCGGACAAGCCACCGATCGACTTGGCCCATTCGAGCGCAGCGATATAATCTTCGGTGGCAAGCAGCGATGGCGTGTTGATCGTCGCGCCTTCAAAAATCGCCGTGTTGAGCTTGTCGCCCTTTTTTACCCGGAAGATCTTTGGCAGCGGCCAGGATGGCGTATAGCTTTCGATCCGCTCGACGGCGCGCGGGCTGAGGATCAACATGCCATGACCGGCTTCCGATCCCATGACTTTTTGCCAGCTATAGGTTGTGGCGTCGAGTTTGGACCAGTCCATCGGCTGGGCAAAGACGGCGCTGGTCGCATCGTTGATCGTCACCCCTTCGCGGTCATCGGCGATCCAGTCGGTATCGGGAATTTTTGCGCCCGAGGTCGTACCGTTCCAGGTGAAGACGATATCGTCACCCTTGTCGATCGTTGTCAGGTCTGGAATTTCACCATAATCGGCTTCAAGGACGGTCAGATTGGCAGGCCTCAGGTGCTTGACCGCGTCCTGAATCCAAACATTGCCAAAGCTCTCCCAGGCCGCGACCGTAACCGGGCGCGCGCCGAGCATATTCCACATCGCCAGCTCTACGGCTCCGGTATCGGAGGCCGGTACGATGCCGATCAGATAGTCGTCGGGAATACCGAGCAGTTCGCGGCTCAGGTCGATGGCATATTTCAGCCGCGCCTTTCCGGTGGCGCTGCGATGCGAGCGACCCATGGCGATGGTGTTGATTTTGTCGAGGGACCAGCCGGGGAATTTGGCGGTCGGACCCGAAGAGAAATTCGGGCAGTCAGGACGCAACTCAGGCGTCGGCATAGTCGTATCAGTCATTTAACGCTTCTCCTTACAGAGAGCTCGCGCGGCGTTGGGACCGCGTGGCCCGGCGCCGCTTTGTATGGTGCGGCGCAGCATGTCAAGCGCGTTTCCGGTTACAGTTGAAACCGGCTATTTTTTCCGGAACAATATTTCGCCGCGACGCGAAACGAGAAGCTTTTCCAGGGAAACGGGGTGGAAATAGGCTTCTACCCGGTCTCCTTCGGGGGTGGTGCCGTAAACTTCATAGCAGCCGCCATCGACCTTGGATTTCTTGATCGTCCAGCCTTGTTCTACCAGGCTGGCTTCCAGTTCTGCCCGTGTTTTCCAACCCGACTGCGGGCCGGCTTCGCAACTCATTTTGCCGGTCGCAAGGGCGGGGGCAGACAGGCCGGCGCTGGCGAATACGACGGCTGTCGCCACAGCAAATGCGGAATATTTCATTGTCATTTCCTTCAACTTTATTCGGTTTGCAGCGAATCTTGCTGCTTGGTCATATTGTTTCTTCTGGCATATGTGATAATGACTCGCAATATCTCCAAAAGGAAAAGCGGGATGAAGTGAGCCAGAGCTCCTCCCAATCCATCATGTATCAGCAGCCAGTGCGCAAGCGTCAGCAAGGCAGCGATATACGCCAGTCGCTGCAATCGTTTCCAGCCCCGCTTCAGACGACGCATCGATACATTGTTGCTGGTCATGGCCAGCGGCACGAAAACCAGCAGGGCAGCCCATCCGGTCCATATGCCGGGTGCCCAGAATTCTGCCAGAATCGGCTTCAGGGCTTCCATATCTATAATGTAGAACAGCAGATGCAAAATGGCGTAGCCAAAGGCAGCGAGCCCCAAAGACCGGCGGCGTTTCATGAGCCATCCGGTCCACCGGCGAACTCCGAACATCACCGAAAGCGGTGTGATCATCAGCGCCACGATCAGGAACCGGGCCGAAAATTCACCGGTCGGGTGCAGCATGTCCATCGCGATAATATCGCCTGTCCAATATCCGCGGATCAGCAGAATGGCGGGTATACTCAATATTATCCAGAAGGCCGGGAGGCTGTTCAACATGCGCAAAATCGACATGCGATTGTCATGGATATTGTAGACCCGATGGTCCAGCCAAAATTTGTCGCTATTTGTCGCACCTATCGATTTGTTTGATTGGCCGGCTTTTTCTGGTGGTGCACTTTAGCCTGATTTTAACCATCTTCTGCAAGAACCGGGCTTATGAGTAAAGGAAGCGAAAAGGCGTGGTCCGCACGCGACTTGATTGCGCTAGGCATGGTATCAGTGCTGCTGAGCGCTTGCGGCGCCATTCCGGGCAGCAGGGGAGAGTCAGCGCAGCGCCCCTCATCGTCGGCGGGCCTTGGTGCATTTGATCCCAGTCCTGCTGCGCGCCAATGCTTCAGCGATCTCGGCAGGGCCAATGTCCGTTTTTCGCCGTTACCAAACCGGCAATTCGGGGGCGGTTGCAGCCAGATCGACAGCATCAAGCTGCTCGATGTAGGGGCAGATGTGACCAATCTCGGACCAGTCAAATGCGAACTGGCCGGCAAGTTTGCCGCATGGACCGAATATGCCGTAAAACGGGCCGCGCGCCAGTATCTCGGTAGCGATCTCAAACGTATCGAAACCATGGGCAGCTACAGTTGCCGCAACATCGCCGGCTCCGGTAGATTGTCGCAGCACGCCCATGCCAACGCGATCGATGTGTCTGCCTTTGTGCTTGCCGACGGGCGCCGGATCACGGTCGAGAATAACTGGAAGAGCGGTCGTCGCGAGATGCAATTCCTGGCCGCGATTCACGACAGCGCCTGCAAGCGATTCGGGACCGTTCTCAGTCCCAATTACAATGCTGCACACCGCGATCATTTTCATCTCGATATGAGCGGAAACGGATATTGCCGCTAGGCGAAGAAGGTCTCTGGTCAGCCCCAATTCTTTGCTCTAGGGCGAAGCCATGACCAACAAAGATCTCCACGACCGCCGTTTTTACCACGCCAGGCAAGAGGCCGAATTTGCCGAAAAGGCAGCTGTCGGCACGCCGCAGACCCGCGACCCGGCCTATCGGCTGGCCTTTCAGGACACCGAGTTCCTGCTCCGCGAGGAGCTGCGCCCGGTCCGGTTCCAGCTCGAGCTGCTCAAGCCAGAGATGCTGCTCGACGAAGCCGGGATCGGCTCGACTCTGGTGATGTACGGATCAGCCCGCATCCCCGAGCCGGACAAGGCCGATGCCCTGATCGCGGCGGCGGTTGACGACGATGCGCGCAAAATTGCCGAGCGGCTGAAAGAGAAGGCGAAATATTATAACGAGGCCCGCGAACTGGCGCGGCTGGCCAGCGACTGCGGCCTGACCGCCGACGGCAAGCGCGATTTCGTTGTCTGTTCCGGCGGCGGACCGTCGATCATGGAAGCGGCCAACCGCGGCGCGGCCGATGCCGGCAAGGAATCGATCGGACTCAACATCGTGTTGCCGCACGAGCAGGCGCCGAATGAATATGTCACACCGTCGCTGAGTTTCCAGTTCCACTATTTCGCGCTGCGCAAGATGCACTTCCTGCTGCGCGCGCGCGCGGTGGCAGTGTTTCCGGGCGGCTTCGGGACGCTGGACGAATTTCTCGAACTGGTTACGCTTGTCCAGACCGGCAAGATGGAGCCGTTGCCAATACTGCTGTTCGGAAAATCTTTCTGGGATCGGGTCATTAACTTCGAGGCACTGGCAGACGAAGGTACGGTCAGCCGCAAGGATCTCGAACTGTTCGAGTTTGTCGAAACCGCCGACGAAGCCTGGAAAATTATCCAGCGGTTCTACGAACTGGATTGCGACTAGGACAATCCGGCGAGCTTCAGTCTATTCTTCGGCTGCCGCTGCGTCTGCTTCCACCGCTTCTTCGGCTTCTTCAGCAGCGCCTGCTTCCGCTTCGGCATCTTCTGCCGTTGGCGCTTCTTCCACCGCTGGCGGAGCCGGAAGCGGCAGGTTTGAACCCTGCGCGTTCAGATAGACCATGAGATTGGCGCGGTCTTCGGCCTTGCCGAGACCGGCAAAGGTCATCTTGGTGCCATCGGCATATCTGCGTGGCGAGGTCAGCCAGGCGTCCATGCTGGTCCAGTCCCAGTTGCCAGGAACACTTTTCAGCGCATCGCTATATGCGAAGCCCGCGACATGGCCGTGCGGTTTGCCCATCGTGTCCCAGAGGTTCGGACCGATGCCGTTGGCACCACCCTGATTGATCGTGTGGCAGGCGGCACATTTGCCAAAGACCTTTTCGCCAGCCGCGATGTCGGCGGTCTGCAGCAGGGTCTCGATCGAAGGGCCTGCGTCTGCGGCGCCATCGGAGCTTTCAACACCCTCGATAACATAGCCCATCACTTCGGGGCGCTGATGATTGTCGGCGTGGAAATACTTGCTGCTAAGAATGGAAAATCCGAGAGCCGCGATGCCGCCAGCCAGTACCCAACCTGCAATGGTGTTATTGTTGCTCATAAATTGTCTCAAACCCCTGAGTGAGCGGCGGCCAAGGGCCTGCCAAATTTGTGCTGTCTGTAAAGAGGCCGAGGGATCAACGCAAGGCCTCAATTGCCGTAATTTGTGCTTGGCCCCCTTGGCAATTGCACCACAGCCCGACTGGCAGGCCACTTCCCTCTTGCTCCGCTGCGTCCCGTTCGACTATCGCAGCAGCGCAGAAGAGGGACGAGATGGACAGCTTTCCGAAAAACGCCTTGGGCATGGTCAGGAAAATGACCGAAAAGGCCGCCGAATCGCCCGAAAAGGCGATTGCCTTTCAGGGCGCGCCGGGGGCCAATTCGCATCTGGCCGCGCTCGATTATGCGCCCGAGGCTCTGCCGGTGCCCTGTTTTTCGTTCGAGGACGCAATTGATGCGGTGAAAAACGGCTTGGCCGGCTGCGCGATTATCCCGATCGAGAATTCGCTGCACGGCCGGGTGGCGGATATCCATTTTCTGCTGCCCGAATCGGGGCTGCATATCGTCGACGAATATTTCATGCCGATCCGGCATTGCCTGATGGCGCAATCGGCCGTTGCCGATATCCGCACCGCGATGAGCCATCCCCAGGCGCTCGGCCAGTGCCGCCATTATCTGCGCAAGCGCGGCATCATCCCGGTCGCCTATGCCGATACCGCGGCAGCCGCGGCCTTTGTCGCGCAACATGACGACCCGCACGCCGCTGCGATCGCACCCCGGCTGGCGGCACAGATCTACGGTCTGCAGCCGATCGAGGAGGCAATCGAGGATTCGCCGGACAATATTACCCGCTTCGTAGTGTTGGCACCGGAGGCCGCGATGCCCGAGCCCAATGGCCCGGTGATGACGACCTTCATTTTCGAGGTCAAGAATATCCCTGCCGCTCTGTACAAGGCGTTGGGCAGCTTTGCTACCAATGGCGTCAACATGACCAAGCTGGAAAGCTACCAGCAGGGAAGCAGCTTTGCCGCGACCGAATTTTATGCCGATATCGAGGGCGCACCCGGTGACCCGGCGATCGACCGGGCACTCACCGAACTCGGTTTCCACTGCAATATGGTGCGAATTCTCGGTACCTATCGGCAGGCGCGGGCGCGGACAGTCAGCATCTGACCAAATTTCAGCCGTTCGACGATTCGACGTCATTGCCGAACAGCACAATCATCACCCCGAGCAGTGCCAGTGCGATAAAGCCGAAGCCCTTGAGCCGGTTGCCCTTTATCAGAAAGGCGCGCCGCGCGGCGATCACCGTCTGCAGCGTGTAGTAGAGAGCAAAGGCGCGGCTGGCATAGGCAATGATCTGGAATATATTGACGCTCCACGTCATCAGCAGGCCTGCCCCGACCAATATCGCATAGCCCGTCCGCGCCTTGATCCTGCCCCGTGTCAGCTCTGCAATCAGTCCGCCCGAGCCGCTGGTATCAGCAATTGCCGCGCTGAACTGTGCCGCCAGTGCAGCGGCGACCAGCAGCAGCGGCAACATCGGGGTGATGATTCCCATCATGTCGATAATTGCTGTTTCGGTCAGGGCGAATTGTTCCCGCTCGAAGCTATAGGCAAACAGGCCGATATAGATCATGTAGATTACCGCGCTGACAATCTGCGCCAGCCGCATCGACGCGATACGGGTGGCGGCATCATAATTTCGGCCGAGATAGCGCGAAGTTTCGAAGCCCTGCACCGTGATGATCAGGCCGAAGGCCAGCGTGATGGCGGGCCAGCCGGACAGCACCGGCGGATGGAGAAATAGCGTTCCGGCGCTCGCCTTCTGGTAGAAATACCAGGTCAGGCCGACCAGCAACCCGACGATGATCGCCAGCTTCAGGGTGACTGCGCCATATTCCATCTTCTCCAGCGCCTTGAACCCGCTGGTCCAGCCAACGATCAGGATCAGAATATAGATTCCCGAGGTCAGCAGCTTGGCATTGGCCGGGCTGTCGAAGGTGGTCAGGCTGACACCGAAAGCGCCGAACAGGTTGAGATAATAGCCGACCGAAATGGTGAAGGCGAAGACCAGCGCCCATGATGCGGCAATTTCCAGCCTGTCGATGCCGTCATTCTGGACCGGCGCATCGACATTGCGGTGGAAAATATTGAAGCGGATCGCCGCCCCGAACAGATAGGCACCGAGACACAGGCCGGCCATGATCGCGGGAGCGATATAACCATAGTCCGACACCAGAATCGGGGCGAGCACGAGAAACCCGCTGCCGATGATCGAGGCCAGGGGCGTCACTGTTGCGCGCCAGACCGGCGCTCGCGACAGGCGCGGTGCAATCAAAACCAGCCCGGTCGCGATCACGGACAGGATGATCAAAATATCAAATAACAATACTAGACCCGATGGTTCCGGTTGAGGACGAAAGAACAAAGGATAGCCTTGTCGCTGATCGCTTGTCGACGGCTTTTTTGCGAATCACGCCGGGACCGCTTGGAGATCTGATATGCTCCTCCGGGAGAAACCCCGTGGCAGGGTTCTGGCGGTATTTCGCGGCAGTCGCTCCCCCGGAAGATTATGCCTGCGTCGCGCTTGCCAGCGGCTTGCCTTGAACGGTGATGAAATAAAGTATCGTTCCCACAAGCAGGATCAGGCCGAGCATCTGAAATGCTTCGGCGCTGGCGTGGCTGGCGACCCACAGCGACAAAGCAGCAGCAAGCAGCGCCAGCGGCAGGTGCCAGAAGGGCGGCTTTTCGGCGTCTCTGCTCTGCAGCACAGGCAGTGCCAATGCCGTCAGGAGATACATCACCAGGCGCGACAATGTACTGGCGACCGCGAGCACCGCAAAGCCTGCCCAAAGGCTGAACAGGATCGCGGCACCACCATAGAATAATATCGATACATCCGGCGTCTGAAACCGCTGCGAGACATGTGCAAAGGCACGGGGCAGCGTGCCCTGTTCGGCCATGCCATAAGTCATGCGCGGGATGACAATGCCGCCGGTCAACGTGTTGGCACCGATCGAGAATGCAGCGGCCAGCGAGATTGTTATCACGCCGACTTGCCCGATCAGGTCGCCGGCTGCCGCTGCGAGAGCGCTTTCATCGCCACCAACGGCAGGCGCGATCGCGAGATAGGCCCAGATCACCAGCATGTAGAATAATGCAACGGCCGCCAGCGTTGTCACCAGTGCCAGCGGGATGTCCCGCTTGGGATTGCGCATTTCTCCAGCTGCGAATGTGCCATTTTCGAAGGCCATATAGGCATAGAAAGTCAACAGAATGACGCTTTCGAACTCCGAGAATTCCGGAAAGCTGAGTCCGACGGCAGGATCGCGGGTCGCAAGACCGATCAACACCAGAACCAGCAGGGGGAAAAGTTTGATGATTGTCATCACTCCCAATGTTCCCATGGAAGCGCGCATCCCGACGAGATTGACAATCGTTGTAAAGGCGATGAAGCCAATCACCGCGATCGCTCTCGTGACGGGATCGTCCAGCACGGGGAACAGTACGGCGAGATATGCGACTGTTACCTGGGTATTGGCTGCCACTGCCACAACACCCGACGCGTAGCGCGACCAGCCGGCCTGGAAGCCGACGAAAGAGCCAAAAGCGGCTTGGGTATACAAGACCGGTCCGCCATGGCTGTCAAAACGGGTGGCGAGTATCGAGAAGACGAGCGCCAGCGGCAAGATCAGCAGCGCCCCGAACAGCATCATCCACGGAGCGAAATTGCCGACAGCGCCGATCATGATGGCAGGCAAAGCGAAAATGCCCGCGCCAATCATGCCATTTACCGAGAAAAGTGTGGTGCCCCAAAAGCCCACGGTGCGCGGAAGTGTCTGAGATTCCGCCATGTTTTCCCCCGAGTGCCTAATCGCCCTCTACACCGCAAACCTGCGGTGCGCAAGCAAGGCCCAACGACCCGGATCATTCAATGGTTGGAGGTTCCCACTTTCGGCACCCGAACGTCGGCGACAGTAAAAGTCGGCATTGGCGCAGCCGAACCGATCTAGCCTATCGCTTGCGTTTCTTGCGCGCCGCATAGCGCTCGTCGCGGGCAGCCTTTTTCTCGGTTTCCGTCAGGCCCAGGGCGAGCTTCGGCTTGGCCTGCTCTTTCGCCGCCTTGCGCTCTGCCTTTTGCTGTTCGAAGGCGGCGCGTTTCTCTTCGCGGGCCTTGGCCTGCTTCTGCTCGCGGGCCAGCTGGGCTGCCTTGCGTTCGGCAAGGACTTCGGGGCTGACTGGCAGCTTCGCCTTCAGCTTCTTGAGTGCAGCCTGCTTGGCTTTTGCCGCCATTTGCGTGCGTTCTTGAAATGTCGGTTCTGAAAATGGCGGCATATGCGTCTATATGTCCTTGCTGGAAATGCGGCTTCCTGATCAGGAGGTGATCCGAAAGCGGATGCTGCCCCCTACAGAGACTTGCTCCATCGGGCAATGTTTAAGCGGTTCGGTGTTCGCAACCGGGGATAAAGATGACGGCCAGCCTGCAATCCCCATAGCAGAGTGCCCTTAATGATTTATTGGTGGTTTACCAATAATGCGGTCTGCACATCTGTCGTTTTTGTCTGAAAAGGGCAGCGACGCAGGGGTCCAGGGGGGACAATGATTTTTTCGCGACGCCATTTCATGGCGAGTGTCGGCATCGCCGGATTCGCCGGATTGACCGGGTGTACCGGGCGGTTTGGTTCGGCCAATTCCTATCTGACCCCGGTCATGCGACCGCAATATCACAATATTGTCACACATTGGTGCGACGCCATGCTGCAGCAGATTCGCGATCAACGGGTACCACCGCCGCGCGCTGCCTATAATCTGGCGATGCCGACCACTGCGGGCTTTCTGGCCGCGAACAGCATTTTGCAGGTCTATGACGATCCTTTCGACATCGGTATCGGGCCGCAGGGAGCGGATGCCGAAATGGCCTATGGCGTGGCCTTTGCCACGGCGGCGTCGGAGGCCTTCCAGCAGCCTTTCGTCGGCGAGCGCATGGACTTTGCCCGCGCGATTCCCAATGGCGAAGCCAAGTCTCTCGGTGCCGCCTGGGGGCGGCAGGTGGGCCTGGCGATTGTCAAAATGCGCACCCGCGACGGATCGCAACCGAGCAAGGTCAACTATTATCTGGACCGCTACCGGCGTCGCCACGATGCGCTGCAATGGACGCCAACCGGCCCGCTCTACAGCGCCAAGCCCGGCCCGGCCTTTGACAGCTTTTCGCGACCGCTGTTTCCCGGCCATGGCCGGATCAAGCCTTGGACAATGGGCCGGACGGAAAATTTCCGGACCGCTCCCTTCCACGACCCTGCCGGTCCCGAATTTGCCAGGGAATTCGATCAGGTCCGGGTTCTGGGTGCCGCCGACAGTCGCGAGCGTACCGCTGACCAGAGCGAGATTGCGATGTTCTGGGAAGATGGCCCCTGGGGGATCACGCCGCCCGGCCATTATATGCTGATCGCGATACAGGTGCTGCAGGACCGAAACCTGTCCTTCGTCGAGTGGGCACGAGCCATGGCATTGATCGGGATGACCCAGTGCGACGCCTCGATCCAGGCCTGGGACACCAAATATAGATATGACGTGATCCGGCCGGAAACCGCGATCCGCCACCGCGCACCGAAATTCGACAATCCCGATCCCCGGGTCGAGCGGGACAGCCAGTGGCGCAGTTATATTCCGACGCCGGAATTCCCTTCCTATACCTCGGGCCATTCGACCTTCGGTGCCGCGGGCGCACGGATGATTGCCCATATCCTCGGGACAGACCAGGTGAACTTTTCGCACCAGTCGCCCGATCAGGTTTTGTGGCCGCGGCTGCGCGATATCACCCGTCACTGGACAAGCCTCAGCCAGGCTGCCGACGAGAACGGCATGAGCCGTATCTATGGCGGGGTCCACTGGATGCGCGACCATCTGGTCGCTATGGAGGCCGGCAAAGCGATTGCCGACCATGCCCATGCCCGCTATTTCCGGCGGAGGGTCTGAGCGATGCTGTCCGGATATTCCCGTGCAATATATTTACCCGTTGCCGTCGGGGTGACGATGCTGGCGGTCGAGCCAGCCAGCGCGCAGGTCACTCTCAACTATGACAACCTTTCCTCCTTTGAAGAACCGCTGGCGTTCGAAATTGGTGAAGCCACCGTTCTGGTGGGCGGTCTTGTCGACGTGCCGGTCAGATTGGATCTGGACGACCGTATTTTCCACAATGATGCCGATGTCAGTCTGATTGCCAATCTCGATATCAATATCGAAATGCAGCTCGCCAATCGCTGGAATGTCGGGGTCTCCTATTTCGGCCAATATGACGAAAATCGCGATGACTATGAGGATAATGTCGCCGGTTTCATCCGCACCAGTTGGGGCAGCCTGATCGGCGGCAATGTCGACGGGCTGGTTCGGGAAGCGACCAGACGGCGCCGCGGCACCGGCAACGCCTTTCTGGCATTTGACGATTTTTATGGCCGGATCAATCAATGGGGCGGTGCCTATAGCGGACGCTTCGGGCCGACGACTGTCACCGGCATTGTGGACGGTGACGGCCATTTCGAACTTGGCACACAATTTCAGCGACCGATCGGCCGAAAAGACTATCGCGTCGCTGCCCGGGTTGCCAGGGCGCGCTATCGGTCCGCCGACGGACTGGCCGATTTTACCACTTATGGTGCCGGAGCGGTCGGAGAATTTGTCTACGGCAGCAGCCTGTTTGATCTGGGCGTCGGATACGAGAATCTGCAAGCCGGCGCACTCGATCTTGATCGCTGGTATGTTTCCGGCGGCGCGCAAACCAAGATTGGTGTGCTCAGCCTGTCCGCTGCCGGCCATTATGGCCAGCTCGACGGCACGCCGGAATCGTCGGCTTCGCTTGGCCTCCGCTATGATATTGCCCGCGGCCTGTCGACCAATCTCGGCATCAACGCGCGCAAGGCAGAGATTACGCGCGACGGTATAGCGATCGTCGATGAAGATGAAACCAGCGCGACCGCATCGGTGCGCTACAGTTTCTAGATACTGACCGGTTAGCGTCCGGCCAGCTTTTTCGCTTCCGCCAGATGGGTCCGGCCGATGCGGATCTCGGTGCCGCATTTGAGGCAGGCCATCCATACGCCGCCGCCATCGTGGCGGAGTCCGGCGATCCAGTCGCGGCGGACCAGATGCGATCGGTGCAGCCGGATGAACTCTTCCGGATTGAGCCGCTCTTCCAGTCCGGTGATCGTCTGGTGCAGCAGATAGCTAACGCTGCCCACATGCAACCGCATATAGTCGCGCTCGGCCTCGACGCGGTCGATTTCGGCAGCGACGATACGACGCAGTTCGGATTTATAGGGTACCCAGAATTCTTCTGCCCAGGGCGAATCATCGCCCTCGCTGGGGCGCGGCTCGGTGGTGCGCTCGCGGACCCGCGAAATCGCCAGGCTCAATCGCTGGTTGTCGACCGGTTTCAGCACATAGTCGATCGCAGCCACGTCAAACGCCTCGACCGCAAAACGGTCGAAGGCGGTGACAAAGATGATCGCAGGTGCATCGGGCTTGCCGGACAGGGCCCGGGCGACATCGAGCCCGTCCTTGCCGGGCATGGCGATATCGAGCAGCAGCAGGTCGGGTTTCAACTGTTCGGTAAGGCGCAGCGCCGCTTCGCCATCGCTGGCGGTGCCGATCAGGTTGATATCCGGCTGCCGTGCGCAGAGCAGTTGCAGCCGTTCGATTGCCAGTGGTTCATCGTCGACAATCAGCGTGGTCAGCGGTTTGTGTTCGGTTTCTTCGGTCATGGATTATCCAGCATCAATGGCAAGGTCAGCTGTGCAATATAGCCGCCTTCTTCCGGGCGTACAGTCTGCAGGCTGGCTTGCCGGCCAAAGCGGGTTTCAAGCCGGTCGCGAACATTGGCGAGGCCAATGCCGCTGCTCGTGCCGTTATCATGCAGATCGACCGGTCGCGGATCGCCGTCATCGGCCACCGTGAGGATCAGGTTGTCGCCATCCGAACGCGCGCTGATCGTAATCGTGACCGGCCGCTTGCTGTGCGCGACGCCGTGCTTGATTGCATTTTCCACCAGCGGCTGCAGGATCAGCCCGGGGACCAGCACCCCCAGCAGGTCATCGGGAATACGCACTTTGGTCCGCAGCCGCTCGGGGAAACGGACGGCTTCGATATCCAGATAGAGATTCTGCAGATGCACCTCTTCCGACAGCGGCACGTCTTCGAGCGGATCGCCCGACAGGCTGGTGCGATAGAATTTCGAAAGGTTGAGGATCATTTCCTCCGCTTCTTCCGGCTGGCTGCGCATGACCAGCGTGCTGAGGCTGTTGAGGGTATTGAACAGGAAATGCGGATTAACCTGATAGCGCAGCGACCGCAACTCCGCATCCTGCGCGGCCTGGGCAAAGCGGGCCGCCTTGCGCTCGACCTGGCGGACCTCCCCTGCATAGCTCAGGGTCAGATAGAGCGAGGCCCAGCTGACGATGAAGAAGAAGCGGGAGGTTGCGTCCTCGGAGATCGCCTTGAGCGCGAAATTGTCCTGCCCCATATATTTGCGCATTTCCTCGACATGCGCTTCGTCCCACAGATTTTCCGGATAATAGATGTTGAAAACCAGATGATTGAACGAAGCGATGACGATTGCGCAGGGAATGGCGGCGGCAAATGCGGTAATGATCCGGGTGGAGAGCGCCTTGTCCTCGAATTGCCTGAGCACTAGATACAGCAGATAGGTGATGCCGATGCCGAAAATCGTCACCACGATCCGCCGCATTGCCATCTCGCCTTGTGCCGGCCAGTCGCCGATCGACGCTCGCAGTGTCAGCACGATAACATAGAAAAGCCAGAATCCGAGTATCGACAGGATCGCAACCTGATGGCCGACCGACGGCTTGTGATTTCCCAGTTCAAATTTTCTCATACATAAGTTCAATTCACCATTTCGAGGCAGCTTAGGACAATATGGTATCAATTGTCTCTAGGGGAATCGTGTCCGGTCGAAACAGGCTTGCGGTTGGTCGAAACTTTCTAAGCGAGACGCGCAATTTTCCGAAGTTCGAGTCCCGAAAACCAAAAAATCGCAACATGCTTAACCAATTGCTAACCATGTTGGGGTCAAATGTCCTGTGGGAAAAGTCCACAAGGAGTTGCGACGATATGACCAAGGAAATACGCCCCGTTCCCGGCGCCATGACGCTGACCGAAATGAAAGAATTCGCAGGCTTCAGCTCTGCCGCCCAGCGCTATATCCGCCGCTCACTGGATGTCGGCCTCGAGCGGTCCGATGCGGTGGAAACCTGGTCGCGCGACAAGGTCGAGGAGGCCGGGATCAAGGTCCAGATGTCCCTGTACCGTCGGCTTGCAGATATCCGCAAGGCGATCCCCCAGGACTGCGCCATCGACAGTATCGAAGCCTTCATGCCATCGCTGATTTCCCTTGCCGCCTATGATCTGGGACAGGGCCGCATCCAGAGTTTTCCGGCCTTCCGTTTTCTTTACGAACGCCTGCTGGGTCCGGATTCGCGGCCGTGGCTGCCGGGCGCCTTTTGCGCGGCCTCAGCGCTGCCCCACCTGCACCCGAAAACCCGCAAGGGCCTGTTGCAGTCGATCAGCGAAGCCGCCGCGACCGCACCCGGCTGGTCCAACCGCGAGCCCAGCTTCTTCCCGGAATGGATTGAAAAAGTGGATGTGAGCCGGGCGGCGCATTGACCGCTGGCAGATAGATACAGCCCTCAAGCGGTGGATGGCCGCCCGGTCAGCGCTGCTTCATAATCGCTTTCGGCGCGCTGGATCAGATGCCGGTCATCTTCGTTCCACGGATGAAAGCCGGGCAGGAAGAATTTGCACCAGGGGATGATGATCGCCCGCGCAATGCCCGGCGCGACCAGCAGAAATTTCAGCAGTCTCAGTTTCACGCGCCAACCGGTCAGGCCGTCCTGCGCGAGCAGGTCAAGCGAGTCGTTCCAGCGGTTGCCCCAGAAATTACGGGTGATGACCAGCATCATCAATGCCTTCACTTTCCAGCGTTGCCAACGGCTCCAGTCGCGGGTCGCATATAGCCAGGTGTCATAGGCGACACCCTTGTGCTCAATCTCTTCCAGCGCATGCCAGCGCCACAGATCGGCGGTTTCCGGATCGGAATCCTGCCAGTGGCGGGGATTGGCGAGAAATTGCTGGGCCATGATCGCGGTAAAATGCTCGAGGATCATGGTTGCGGCCAGATTGGCAATCTTGGGCCGGTCCTTGGTCATGTTCAGCGATTCGGTGATGCGCTGCTCGATACGGCTGGTGTCATAGCCATTTTCCTCGACCCGGCGATTCAGCGCCAGATGTTCGCGGCTGTGGATCACTTCCTGCTGGACGAAGGCGCGAATTTCCTTTTGCAGCTTGGCCGGGGTGCGATCTCGAAATTCTTTCACGCTTTCGATGAAAAAGGCTTCGCCGCGCGGAAAGGTCAGCGACAGGCAATTGTAGAAGGCGGTCGCCACCGGGTCGCCGTTCTGCCAATATTTGTCCGGATTGAAGTCCGCATCGCGCCCGAACCGGCGGTCGCGGGGTGTGATTTCATGACCCGCAGGCGTCGGAGTATTGATCGTTTCCGGTTCCGTGCTGACGGAGCTGAGCATATTCATCAGATGTTTCCATTTTGCGAAATGCAGACTATAGCTAACAGCAGTGAAAATAAGGTTGCTTACATAAATGTCAATAGCGAAACGCCGCCTCTCCCCGGAAGAAAGCCGCAGTATGGCGCTGGCGGCTGCCCGCGACCTGCTGATCGAAACCGGCCCGCAATCGGTTACGCTCAAGGCAGTGGCCGGACGGATCGGCCGGACTCACGCCAATCTGCTGCACCATTTCGGCTCCGCCTCCGGCCTGCAAAAGGCGCTGGCGGCCTATCTGTCTAACGAGGTTTGCGGGACGATCGGGCAGGCGATTCTCAAGTCACGGACCGGCGAGGGATCGGTGCGGGATATCGTCGACCTGACCTTTGACGCGTTTGACAAACAGGGCGCGGCGGCGCTCTGGTCATGGATGATGCTGACCGGCAACGAGGACGCGCTCGACCCGATTGTCGATGCGATCCATGCATTGGTCGATGATATCGGCGAAGGCGGCCATGAAGATCGCGAAATGCACGAGGATACGCTGACCCTGGTGCTGATGGCGCTCGGCGATGCGCTGATCGGCGATCGCCTATCGGGTTCGCTGGGCCTGGTCCGCGATTCTGCCCGTGATATGGCGGAGAGGCAGCTCGAGCATGCAGTGGAACGCTGGCGAGAAGAGCACGACGTCTAGGGTTTTGTAGTCCGATCAGTCCTTGGCGAACAGCTGATCGTCGCTGGCAAAGGCCTTGAATTCGAGCGCATTGCCGCTCGGATCCTGAAAGAACATCGTCGCCTGCTCGCCGACCTGTCCGCGGAAGCGCACCGTCGGCGGAATGACAAAAGTAACGCCCGCGGCGCTCAGCCGGTCTGCCAGCGCCTGCCAGTCCGCCATCGTCAGCACGACGCCGAAATGCGGTACTGGAACCTGCTCGCCATCCACCGGGTTGATCAGCGGCCGGGCCTCGAAATCGGGGTCGAGATGGGTGACAATCTGGTGGCCGTACAGGCTGAAGTCGATCCAGCATGCGTCACTGCGCCCTTCGGGGCAGTCCATGAGTCCGCCATAAAACTGCCGCGCGGCATCGAGATCATCGACCGGAAAGGCGAGGTGGAAAGGGCGGAGCGGTGCCTGGGTTTCAGTGCTCATTGCGGGGTTGCTTCTCCTCTGGCGCGGCCAGCACGAAACAATGGTCGAAATCCAGATCGGACCCCAGACCCAGCGATTCCCGCTGTTTGGCTTCGGCCAGCATTTCTTCGCGGCTTTGCGTTAAAACAATGTCACTTTCCTGGCCGCTGAGCCCCTCGGCCCGCAACTGGTCGCGCGCGCGGCTGTCGAGCACGGCAGCCAGCGTCTTGAGATCCTGCGCGGTCTTCGACAGGCCTTCGCGGCCGTAGACTTCCTCATAGGCCAGTTGCAGCATACCGGCGCACTGGGTCAGATCGGGTTTCGGTTTCGGCGGTACTGCGGCGTCGAGCAGTGGCAGGCAGACCGCCATTTCGCTGCGTAACAGCTCTTCCGGATCGGCGGCGGCCATCGCCATTGCTTGCTGGGCTTCCACGGCAGCGAGCATTTCTTCGCGCACCTGCTCCCGGCTCCGGCCAGTGGCATCCATGATCCGTTCGCCGACTAGCCCGGCATAGGTTGCGCCGCGTTCGGTCAGCAGGGGGTAGGCCAGCGCGCTTTCGATGCCGCGTTCCTGTTCTGACGCGATGATCGCAAGTATTGCGACGCAAGACAGATCGCGCTGCTGAACCGGGTCCAGCGGCGCGGGCGGGATGGCCGCCGATTGCGACAGGGCAAGCATCAGGATTGGAAGAAGGTTCATCGCCGGATAATAGCAACCAAATTGCGCTTTGGGCAATTAGCAATTGAATGGCCGCACCGAAAACGGCAAAAGCCGCCGGTGTCAAAATTGCAGCATATCATCGCCCGCCATCCCTTCGCTACCTCGCTGTTCGCGGGTGCCCTGAGTGCCACCGGCTTCGCCCCGCTCGATCTCTGGCCGCTGACAATATTGACGCTCGCCTTGTGGATGGCAATCCTGATGCAGGCGCAGAGCCGCAAAGCAGCCTTTTTCAGCGGCTGGGTGTTCGGCGTGGGCCATTTTGTCGTCGGCCTGAACTGGATCGCCAAGGCCTTCACCTTCCAGGCAGCGATGCCCGAATGGCTCGGCTATGTGGCCGTGGTTCTGCTGTCGCTCTATCTGGCGGTTTATCCGGCGCTGACAGCCCTGGGCGGCTGGTGGATCGGCAAGGACAGGCCTTTGGTGTTGATCATCGCTTTGGCCGGGATGTGGATCATCACCGAATGGTTGCGCAGCTGGGTGTTCAGCGGCTTTATCTGGAATCCGCTCGGAGCGGTCGCGCTGCCGCTTGGCGGGATGCCTGATCTCAGCATGTTGATCGGATCCTACGGTCTGTCGGTGATGCTGTTCGGCGGGGCCGGGGGTCTGTGGCTGCTGTTCCGGAAAAATTGGCAAGCCGGATTGCCGCTGGTTGCGGTGTTTGCGGCGCTTTCGCTATGGCCCGGTCACGAGTCAAAACCGACTCCGGCGGACCAGCCGCTGATCACCGTGGTCCAGCCCAACATCGGCCAGCAGGACAAGTGGGAGGCCGGCTATGAAGAGCAGAATCTGGCGAAACTGGCCGAACTGACCCACCGGGAGGGCGATAGCCCGCGGATCATTTTCTGGCCGGAAGCGGCAATACCCGACTATCTGGAGACCGGCTATCCGGCGCGCTATTATTACGGCCGCCCGCCGGAATTTGTCCGCCAGCAACTGGGCGCGCTGATGGGACCGGATGATGTGCTCGTTCTGGGTGCGCTCAAGCTGGAATTTGCAGAAGCGGGCGGACGCGCGGTCGGGGCCCGCAACAGCGTCTTTGCGATGGATGCAGAGCGCGAGCTGCTGGGACGCTATGACAAGGCGCATCTGGTGCCTTATGGCGAATATCTGCCGATGCGGCCTTTGTTGTCTGCGATCGGCCTGTCCCGTCTGGCACCGGGAGATTTCGACTTCTGGCCGGGACCGGGCCCTCGGTCGATCGATCTCGGCCGCTTTGGCAAGGCAGGGCTGCAGGTCTGTTATGAAATCATCTTCTCGGGGCAGGTGGTCGATCCGGACAGCCGCCCCGACTTCATCTTCAACCCGTCCAATGACGCCTGGTTTGGCAGCTGGGGCCCGCCGCAGCATCTGGCACAGGCGCGCTTGCGGGCAATCGAAGAGGGGCTGCCGGTGATCCGGTCCACTCCGACCGGTATTTCGGCGGTGATTGATGCAGAGGGAAGGGTCAGAGCCAGCGTGCCGATGGCCGAAGCGGGCCGGATTGACATGCGCCTGCCACAGGCCAGGTCGGCGACGCGTTTCGCGCGCTACGGCAACGCCCTGCCGCTCGGTTTGGCGCTGATTTTGCTGCTATCTGCCATTGCCATTCGCGTGCGTGCCCGTTAAAGCACATATAAACATTTCCTTATGTCTCATCGGCCAGCTTCGTTCTGGTTAAAAAATCAGGAATTTAGCATGCGTTCAGAATTTATTTTCACCTCCGAATCAGTCTCCGAGGGCCATCCTGACAAGGTTTCCGACCAGATTTCCGATGCCATCGTCGATCTGTTCCTTTCGAAAGACCCGGAAGCGCGGGTTGCCTGCGAAACCCTGACCACCACCGATCGGGTAATTCTGGCAGGCGAGGTTCGCGGCAGCGGCATGATCGATACCAATGGCAACTGGGCGGCCGGAGCGCAGGAAGAAATCCAGACTGCGGTCCGCGAAACGGTGAAGAAAATCGGCTATGAGCAGGACGGCTTTCACTGGCAGAATCTGACCTTCGAAAATTACCTGCACCCCCAATCGGCGCATATCGCCCAGGGCGTGGACGAAAGCGGCAACAAGGATGAAGGCGCCGGGGACCAGGGGATCATGTTCGGCTATGCCAGCGACGAAACGCCGGACCTGATGCCGGCCACGCTGCACTATTCGCACCGGATACTGAAGCAGATGGCAGACGACCGCCACAGCGGCAAGGCCCCGTTTCTCGAGCCCGACAGCAAGAGCCAGGTCACCCTCCGCTATGTCGATGAAATGCCGGTCGAGGCGGTTGCCCTGGTGGTCTCGACGCAGCATGCGCCCGGCTATTACAAGGACAGCGACAATCCGGCGCTGTATCAGGAATTGCGCGACTATGTGATGGGCGTATTCCACAAGGTGCTGCCGGAGGGCTTTATCACCGACAAGACCGTGATCCACGTCAACCCGACCGGCCGGTTCGAAATTGGCGGCCCCGACGGCGACGCCGGCCTGACCGGCCGCAAGATCATTGTCGACACCTATGGTGGGGCCAGCCCCCATGGCGGCGGTGCCTTTTCCGGCAAGGATCCGACCAAGGTGGATCGCTCGGCCGCCTATATCACGCGCTATCTGGCGAAGAATGTTGTTGCGGCTGGTCTTGCCAAGCGCTGCGCGATCCAGCTGTCCTATGCGATCGGGATTGCCGAACCGCTGTCGATCAACGTGGACCTGCACGGCACCGGTACAGTGAGCGAAGAGAAGCTGGAAGAAATATTGCCACAGCTGGTAAGATTGACCCCCAAGGGTATCCGCACCCATCTCGGTCTGAACAAGCCGATCTACAGCCCTACGGCCGCCTATGGGCATTTTGGCCGCAAGGCCGAGGGAGATTTGTTCAGCTGGGAAAAGACCGACCTGGTGGATGCCTTGAAGGCCGCGCTTCGAGGTTGATATGTCTATAATAGTGTCAGACCGATGACCGCCTATAAGGACGGCGATCCGACCACTATCCGTCAGCTTTATGGCCGGCGGCAGGGCCATGCGCTGCGCGATCAGCAGGTGGAGCTGGTCGAGAAGCTGCTGCCGCAAATCGCCGTGCCGACCGAAGGCCCGGTGACTGCGGTATCGCTGTTCGGCGGCGACCGTCCGCTGCATTTTGAAATCGGATTTGGCGCCGGTGAACATCTGGCGAGCCGCGCCGACATGCTGCCCGATCATGGCTTTATCGGCTGCGAGCCCTATCTCAACGGCGTGGTCGGGGCATTACAACATGTGCGCGATCAGCATCTGGCCAATGTCCGGCTGCATATGGGCAATGCGCTGGACGTGCTGGAAAGAATTCCGGACGGTTCGCTGAGCTTCGTCTATCTGCTCCATCCCGATCCTTGGCCAAAGGCGCGGCACGCCAAGCGGCGTTTCATGAACCACGGGCCGGTCGACCTGATCGCAGCAAAGCTGAAACCCGGGGGGGAATTTCGTTTCGGAACCGACCATCCGGTCTATCTCGAATGGGCCATGATGATCATGAGCCAGCGAGACGAGTTTGACTGGCTGTGCGAAAGTCCGAAAGACTGGATGATCCGTCCCGGTGGATGGCCTGAAACACGCTACGAAGCCAAGGCCCGCAGGCAGGGCCATGATGTCTGGTATTTCCGCTACCGGCGCAAATAAACCATAGAGGATCAAAACCGTTTATCTGTATGGGTCACGGTTTTTGGCGGATTTCGGCCAAATTTACCCAAATTTAACCATGTCTGTAAAGCATCATGCGATGCCGAAATTTAACCTTCCTTGTCTATCCCCTGTTCAACAAAACTTGGTCGCGCAGGTTTAGATAAAGTACTGGGAGGTACATTGCCAGATATGGACATTGCTCCGACTGCTGCTCAGGCAGCGACCGAAATTCCGGCGTACAATCAGAGCGCGACCCCGGCCGACCTGCTCATCCGGCCGCGCAACCGAAACTTTGCCAGTGCCGTGATCGACCGGCGCCGCTGGGTTGACGGCGATCCCTTTGCTTCGGCTTTTTTCAACGCCCTTTCTGTCACTTTTCCCGAAGGCGAGATATTCTTCATCGATTCGCTGAAGAAATTCCGCAAGCGCGTGCCTCCCAAACTGCAGCGGGAGATCCGTGCTTTCATCCAGCAGGAAGCCATCCACAGCCGGGAGCATCACTGCTTCAACGAACATCTGAAAGATTGCGACTTTGATATCAGCCGTTTGGAACAGGCAATTTCCGGTGTGGTCAATCGTATCCGAACGATGCCGGAGCATGCCCATCTGGTCGCAACTCTGTGCATTGAGCATATTACCGCGATCCTGGCGGCCGAAGTGATTGCCAATCCAAAACATTTTGAAAATGCTGACGAGCAGCAGCGCAAATTGTGGCTGTGGCACGCGTCCGAAGAGATCGAGCACAAGGGCGTCGCCTATGACACCTGGCTGCATATGACGAAGGACTGGAGCCCGTTCAAATGCTGGTTCATACGGTGCAGCTTCATGGCGAAGATCGCATTCGGCTTTACCAAGAACAGGGCCAGGGGTGTGCTCGACCTGTTGCGCCAGGACGGGATTTCCGGCCCGCGCGCCTGGCTGGGGCTGGCGCATTATGCATTTCTCGGCAAGGCACCGTTCCGCCGCACCCTCTGGCCGTTGCTTCAGTTTTTCAAACCCGGATTTCACCCTTGGGACATCGACGACCGGGCACTGATCCGGCTCGCCGAGAGCGAATATGAGGCGGCGATCATGGCCGAAGTGGATGCCGGATCCGAACGGCCGGATTCCCTGGTCCTGGACAAGACCGAGCGGATCAAGAAAGTCGCCTGATCAGGCGGCCAGCGGTCGCATAGCCTCGCTTTCCTGCTCATCCTCCAGCACACACGAAAATTCGATTGCCTGAACATCTCGGTTTCTGCCGCGGCTGAACAGTCCGACAGTTCGGCCGGTGGGCTCGAATCCCAACTTGCGCAGAACCGATCCTGAAACCGGATTGTCGATGAAATGGCTGGCAACCAGACTTTTGTGGCCCAGCGTCCGCGCGTTCTGAAGCACTGCATGGCCGGCTTCTGTCGCATAGCCACGGCCCCAGAACGGGCGACTGATCCAGTAGCCGAGTTCAACCGTGCCATCGTCCCGCGAATCGATTCCGATGCAGCCCGCCAGTTCGGGTGCACCTTGAGTCCGGCTGAAAATCAGCCAGCGGGGGCTTGCGATGTCGTCGGGCAGGGCAAGGAATTGCCGGGCATCCTCCGGCCGGTAGGGCCAGGGCGCGCGCGCCAGATTGCGGACAATCGATTCATCGTTGATCGCCGCGAACAGGTCTTCGGTATCTTCGGGCCAGCCCGGTCTCAGCAACAATCTTGGGGTAACGGCAAACATCGGGACTCTCCATGGTCAATTTGTGACGCCCCTGTCTTGACTGGTTAGCCCGCTAGCGGGTGACCGTTACAAGACCGTGACGTTACGACAGGGAGAGACAAAAAAAGGGAGAGGATGACCTCTCCCTGAAATTGACGGTTCTGTTGAACCTGCCGGGTCATCCCTCTGGTGGATAACCCTTTATCGATTATCCGGTTATTCTGCGGCTTCCGCCATGACGTCGACGGACACATATTTGCGGCCGAGCTTGCCCTTGTGGAATTCCACCTTGCCATCGACGAGCGCAAAAAGGGTGTGGTCCTTGCCCATACCGACATTGCGACCCGGATGGGTCTTGGTTCCGCGCTGGCGGATGATGATATTGCCTGCGACAACAGCTTCGCTGCCGAATTTCTTGACGCCTAGGCGACGACCTTCCGAGTCGCGCCCGTTGCGGGATGAACCACCTGCTTTTTTATGTGCCATGGTTTAGTCCTTTTTCTTCGCAGCCGGCTTCTTGGCGGCTGGCTTTTTCGCTGGCGCTTTCTTTGCGGCGGCGGGTTTCGTTTCGGTTTTTGCATCAGCCTTTTTCGCTGGTGCTTTTGCGGCCGGAGCAGCCTTCGCCTTTGCGGCAGGCTTGTCCTCGGCAGGAGCAGCTTCCTTCTTGGCAGCTGCCTTCTTCGGAGCCTTTTCGGCACCGATGGCGCTGATCTTCAGAACTGTATGCTGCTGGCGATGGCCGTTTTTGCGGCGATAATTGTGCCGGCGGCGTTTCTTGAAGATGATGACCTTCTCGCCCTTTTCCTGCGCAACGATCTCAGCCGCTACGGTCAGGCCCTTGACGTCCTTGATGTCGCCGCCGTCGCCGGCCAGCAAGACGTCGTCCAGGGTTACCGAATCACCTGCTTCACCAGCAAGTTTTTCGACTGCGATAATATCTCCTGCGGCAACCCGATATTGTTTGCCGCCGGTGCGCACAATTGCGAACATGGCTATGTTTCCGTTTCAAATTTAAGGTTCCAGCGCACAAGACCGTTAACGCGAGTCCTTCGGCTCACGCTGGAAAGAGTGGGCAGCTAACCGATGAAACTGGCGCTGTCAACCAGCTTAAGGCGATTTTGGCTATTCGCGCCTTTCCGGTGACGGGTCACAATGCCGCATCATATTCAACGTTGCAGACCGGATAAGGCTCTCCTAAAGACAGGGCAATGAAAAAGCTCCCTGTTTTGCTGACCCTAATCGCCTTTACGCTCTCCGGTTGCGCGATGCAGCAAGGCGATTTTCCGTCGCTTCAGAAGCGCCCCTACGAAGGCGAGCCGGTGATGACCGAACCGGCGGCGCCCGGCCCTGTTATTTCGACCTTGCCCGCTGCGGTGCAGAACCGGCTGGATGCAGCGGTCGCCAAAAGCCGGACGGCGCACGAGCAGTTTCTGGCCAGCCTGCCAACCGTTGGAAGCCGAGTCGGTGCGGCGCGCCGTGCTGCAGTGTCGAGCGAATCATGGGTGGTCGCGCATATGGAACTGGCGGCGCTGGAGATGCAGCGGAGTCCTTCGGTCGAGGCCCTGGCAGATATTGATGCGCTATATCGCGAGCAGCTCGAACGTGAAACCGCTGAAGGGCAATCCGGCGGAGCCGCTCTCATCGCCGGACAGCGTGAAGCGGTGCTGGCGCATGTCGACCGGCAACAGAGCGAAATCGATGCAATGAAGAACCGGCTGCGCTAACCCAACTCTTCGATCGCCGCCTTGTGCGCCTTCGCATTTTCGACATAATGGGCAACGCCCATACGCATGCCGGCAATCGCTGGCTCGGGCAGATCGCGCATGAATTTGGCAGGCGATCCCGCCCAGAGCTGTCCGGATGGAATGCGCTTGTTCGGAGTCAGGGTCGCGCCGGCAGCCAGCATCGCATCGCCCTCGATCACGCAACCGTCCATGACCGTCGTGCTCAGGCCGACAAAGGCCCGGTCCTCGAGGGTCGCACCATGCAGCATCACCATATGACCCACCAGCACATCATCGCCGATAATCGTCGGATTGCCATTGGGCGTGGCTGGCGTGGCGCTGTCGCAGTGGATGGTGGTACCGTCCTGGATATTGCTGCGCGCACCGATTCGAATGAAATTTACATCGGCGCGGATCACGCAATTATACCATACGCTCGATTCGGGGCCAATTTCGACATCGCCGATAATCTTGCAGCCCGGTGCGATAAAGGCGCTCGGGTGGATTTTAGGGGTTTTGCCGTTGAACGGCAGGATCAGCGGAGCGGTCATATTCTCGAGTTCCATTCATCTGCTGTGATTTTATAGACGATCGTCGGATTGAGATCGTCTTCATAATTGGGGTCGTGGAAATCCAGCGACGGACAGCGGGTCATGCCCAGCCGCTTCATCAGGCCCCAGCTCGGTTCGTTGCCGGTAACCGTGAGCGCGACCACGAAGGGCGCGTTCCAGCGGGAAAATGCGGCATCCATGCATGCGGTTGCGGCTTCCTTGGCATAGCCCTTGCCCCACGCGTCTTCGCGCAGGCGCCAGCCGATCTCATGCGCGCCGGTCAGTTTCGGCTGCGGTGCATTGACCCGTTTCAGTCCGCAAAACCCCAGGATCTCTGCATCGGACTTGCGCTCGACAATCCAGAATGTGTGGCCGAAGTCGCGATCATAGCCTTCCAGCCGTCCCATCGCCGCATCAAATGTTTCGCGGCTTTGTACCCCGCCCAGCCAGCGCATCACATTGCGGGTGTTGAGATGTTCCATGAACGGCTCGATATCGCTTGCGCGCCACTTGCGCAGGATTAGCCGCTCGGTTTCAAGAACCGTATCGGTGGCCTTTTCAACCATGGAGCAACCGCGCCGCATCGGCGGCAAAATAGGTCAATATGCCGCTGCATCCGGCGCGTTTGAACGCGATCAGCTTTTCCATCATCAGCGCGTCATGGTCGCCAATGCCGGCGGCTGCCCCGACTTTCACCAGCGCATATTCGCCCGACACCTGATAGGCAAAGACCGGCACGTCGAATTCCCTTTTGGCGCGATAGATGATGTCGAGATAGGCGAGGCCCGGCTTGACCATGACACTGTCCGCACCCTCGGCAATATCGAAGGCAATCTCGCGGATCGCTTCATCGCTGTTGGCCGGATCCATCTGATAGGTTTTCTTGTCGCCCTTCAGCAGACCTCCCGATCCCACGGCATCGCGGAACGGTCCGTAGAAGGCGCTGGCATATTTGGCGGCATAGGCCATGATCTGGACATTGTGATGGTGGGCGAGTTCGAGCACGTCGCGGATCGCACCGACCCGGCCATCCATCATGTCGGACGGGGCGATGATATCGGCACCGGCATTGGCTTGGTTCAGGGCCTGCTTGGTCAAGATGTCGAGCGTCCGGTCATTTTCGACATAGCCCTGCTCGTCGATCAACCCGTCCTGACCATGGCTGGTATAGGGATCGAGCGCGACGTCGGTCAATATGCCGATGTCGTGGCCCAGTGCGTCTTTCACCGCTCGGGTCGCGCGGCACATCAGATTATCGGGATTTAGCGCTTCCTTTCCGTCGTCGCTGCGTTCGCCTGCCGCTGTGTTGGGAAACAGGGCGATACAGGGAATGCCGAGATCGCGGGCTTCGCGCGCCCGCTCGACAATGCCGTCGACCGACCAGCGCGACACGCCGGGCAGTGACGGGACCGGTTCTTCGACGCCTTCGCCTTCGGTAATGAATAGCGGCCAGATCAGGTCTGCAGGCGACAGGCGATTCTCCCGGACCATCTCGCGGCTCCAGCCGTGGGTGCGCGTGCGGCGCAATCTGCTGCGCGGGAAAGCTGCTGTCTGTGTCATGGGAAAGGCTTAGCCGAGCAGACAGCGGCGCTCAACTCTTCTGTGCAACTGTTTGGCGTCCGGTTTTCGGCCCTAGCTCTTCAGCGGCTTGTTGAGACGGTTGATCTCGCGCTCGGGCTCGACCTGTGCCGAGGCACTTTTCAGCGCGCTCAACGCGGCACCGGGCTCCACGCGCTGCAACTTCTGCAGTTCGCCCCTGAAGCGGCGCAATTCGCGCCCGCCCAGCTGCGCCCGTTCGACAAATTTGACGGACTGCGGATTGATCGTGCGCCCGCCACGGTACAGTTCATAATGCAGATGGGGTCCGGTCGACAGGCCGGTCGAGCCGATATAGCCGATAATCTGCCCTCTGCGGACGCGCCGGCCGTTGCTCACCGCGATTCGGCTCATATGGCCATAGCCGGAGGCCAGACCGCCGCCATGCTGCAGCTTGACATAATTGCCGAAACCGCCCTTGCGACCGGAATGGATCACGGTGCCATCGGTAACGGCATAAATGGGTGCGCCATAGCCGCCGCCGAAGTCCAGACCGCTGTGCATGCGCTTGTAGCGCAGGATCGGATGCCGCCGCATGCCATAGCTGGACGTAATCCGTCCGTTGGTTGGCCGGGCCAGCTCGCCGTTCGACTGGCCGACACCGGAGGCCTCGAACCAGTTGGTCCGTCCGCCGCTCTGCCATTTCAGCATTTGCGCCGCCGGCTTGCCATCGCGTTCCAGCCCGGCATAGATCAGGTCGCCGACTTCGACTTCGCCGGTTTCGGCGCGGCGATAGGAGAGGATGATATCAAACTGGTCGCCGCTGCGGATATCCCGGGAAACCGACATTTTCGAACCGATCACCTGCAGATATTTCTGCACCGCTTCGGAAGGCGCCCCGGCCGCGCGCGCGGACCGGTACAGGCTTGAGCCAACCGTGCCCTTGATCCGCAGCGGGGTATCATCGACCATGATCGGTTTGCGGTTCAGCTTCAGCCGGTCGCCGTCACGCACGATTTCGAGATTGAGATCGAAACGCGCGCGGAAGGCCAGCTGGTCCAGCGGCCGCGCCTGGTTTTTTGCCGGGCGACGGCCCAGTATCACATCAATCTTGGTGCCGGGCCTGATGTCGCCGAGCGAAACCGCGCCGCCGATCAGATCGTTCACCTGAACCGCCTCGTCACTTGCCACGCCCGCGCGTTGCAGCACCCGGCGCAAGCTGTCGCCGCGGCCGAGCGTGGCAACAAGTTCGATCGATGGCCGTTCCGGGCTCTCCGCCAGCGGGCGTACCGCGTCAGTTGCCGCCATCCGGATTCCGGTGTCCGAGCCGTAAGCGAGCGGTGCAATCATTTGCGAACGGGCCTGGTCGGCGCGATATCCGCTCAACGGATCGGGACGGTGCCCGGCAATCGGACCAAAATCGGGCAGGCAGCTGATCGCGACGCCGCACAGGGCGGTCAGTGTCACGAGTCCGCGAAACCAGGTCGGGCTGCCGATATCCACGCCAAGATCGGGGACCCAGTCAAGTTCGGCAAAAAAGTCTCGCCACTCGGCTAACTTTTCCTGGAAAGAAGGGGCTTCGGGTATCGCCGACCGCAGGGGATTTGCCGCTGCAAATGCTGCCCCCTGACCGTGCAAGTCGATGTCATCGATACTCTTGAACAAACGCACCCCTCGGTGATGCAAGTTTTTCGCCATGCATCCGATAATTAGGCAACCTCTGTGCAGGAAGTTGGTTAAAGTCAAATTAAGGCGCGTTACAGATCCTGTACATGCGGCGAGCCGTGTAAAATCACGGTTATCCGGTCGGCTCCTCCGCTTTTTGCGCCAAGCCCCTTGCAACTCCCCGCCTGATCGGCTGTTGTGCGAACAATGTCCCGGTATTCCCAGTCGTCCCTTGTCGCCGTCCTCGGCCCGACCAATACCGGCAAAACCCATCTTGCCATCGAACGCATGTGTGCCCATTCGAGCGGTATGATCGGCTTTCCGCTGCGCCTGCTGGCACGGGAAGTCTATGACCGGGTGGTCGCGCTCAAGGGTGCCAACCGGGTAGCGCTCGTCACCGGCGAGGAAAAGATCATCCCGAAAGATGCGCAGTGGTTCCTGTGCACCGCGGAAGCGATGCCGATGGACCGGGACTTTGCCTTCGTCGCGATCGACGAGGCGCAAATCGGTATCGATCCCGAACGCGGCCATATATTTACCGATCGCATGCTGCACGCGCGCGGTCGCGACGAGACCATGATCCTGGGATCCGAAAGCTTGCGACCGCTGATCGAAGCCCTGCTGCCCGATGCCGAGATCATCACCCGGCCGCGCTTTTCGACGCTGAGCTATGCCGGTCCCCGCAAATTGTCCCGGCTGCCCCGGCGTTCGGCGATCGTCGCCTTTTCGGTCGAGGATGTCTATGCGATCGCCGAGATGCTCCGGCGCCAGCACGGCGGTGCGGCGATCGTCATGGGCTCGCTGTCGCCGCAGACCCGCAACGCGCAGGTCAAGATGTACCAGGATGGCGAGGTCGACTATCTGGTTGCTACCGATGCGATCGGCATGGGGCTCAATCTCGACGTCACCCATGTCGCCTTTGCCGCGCTGAAGAAATTTGACGGCCATCGCCGGCGGCGGTTGACGCTGGCGGAGATCGGCCAGATCGCCGGCCGCGCCGGGCGTCACCAGAAGGACGGCAGTTTTGGCGTGCTGTCGGGACTGGCCACGTCCGACGCGCTGCAGCCGGAAGAGATTGAAAGTCTGGAATCGCATCGCTTCCCGAAGCTGGAGTGGTTGTACTGGCGCAATGCCGAGCCGGACTTTGCCTCGGTCGAGAGCCTCATCCGTTCGCTGGAGGAAAGGCCGCAAGTGCAGCGATTGCACGCGGCACCGGAAGCGGTCGATCTGGCGGTGCTGAAGCGACTGGCGCTGGACCCGGCGCTGTCAGCGCTCGCCGGTTCGCCAAGCCAGGTCCGGCTGCTCTGGGAAGCGGCATGCATTCCCGACTTTCGCAAGGTCGGCGCGGATCATCAAGCGCGCTTTGTCGCTTCGCTATGGCCGCATCTTGCAGCGGGGTCCGGGAGAATTCCCCATGCCCGGATGGCGCAGGAAATCGCGCGACTGGAAAATGTCCAGGGCGATATTGCCACGCTCGGCGCGCGGATCGCTGCCGCGCGCAGCTGGAGCTATATCGCGCAGAAATCCCGCTGGGTGGAGCAGCCCGAGGCGATGATGGACCGCACCCGCGCGCTGGAATCGCGGCTCAGCGATGCCATGCACAGCCTGTTGACCCAGCGATTTGTCGACAAGCGCACACGGGTGTTGCTGCGCGGTCTGCTGAAAGATACACTGCCGCAGGATGTCGTGGTCGATGCCGATGGCAGGGTGTTGGTCGAGGGACAGGAGCTGGGAACACTCAAGGGCTTCCAATTTCTCGTGCCATCCGATAGCCGGAGAGAGGATCGCAAGATGCTGCTTGCGGCCGCAGAGAGATATTTGGGACGAATTATGACAGATAATGCAGACGCTCTTGCCAAGGCACCGGATTCGGTGCTGGCGCTGGTCCCCGATGCCGCCGGGCAACCGACGATCATGTGGGGCGACAGCCGGCTGGCGATTCTCGCCAAGGGCAAGACTCTCCTGCAACCGGAGATCAAGTTCGAGCGGTCGATCAAGGGCATGCCCGCCGACGACAGCCAAAAGGTGATCGACCGGGTCAAGGCCTGGGTCGATGCGATGAAGGCAAAGCATCTGCAGGGACTGATGAAGATCGACGCGCTGGCCAACGAGCCGGAAACGCCAGCAGCGGTGCGCGCCCTGTTTGCGCAGATTGTCGATGCCGGCGGTATATTGTCGCGACGCGAAATCGACGAGGCGGTTCGGGCGCTGGACAATGACATGCGCGGCCATGCGCGCCGGGCCGGTCTGGTATTCGGGGCGCTCGATATTTTCCACCATGCGCTGATGAAGCCCGGTGCAGTGCTCTGGCGGACCGGATTATTCGCAGCCTTTGATGCCGAACCGATGATCGATCAGGCGCCGGACAACGCCGTGCATCTCAAGCAGGGCAGCTTCGCTGCCGCCGATCATGCGGCACGGCTCGGTTTCCGCAAGATTGGCGACGAATTTGTCCGGGTCGACATGGTCGAACGACTGGTCAAGCAGGCGCACGAGGCGCGCAAGCAGGGTGATGTTTTTGCGGTGGACACGGCGCTGGCGACGTCATTGGGTCTCTCCAAAGCCTGCCACGAAGCGTTGCTCGCTCTCGCGGGTTTCGTCAAAAGTGATGGCCCGCCTGCCGCCGTTGAAAAGCCGGTTGCAGAGGCCGCTCCACCACCCCCCTACGGAGCTGACGGGGCTGAGACGGCGGCGGTTGCGGCCGAAGCGGACGAGGCCGCAGAGGGGGCAGTACCGGATGGTGCGCCGACCGTTGCCGGAGAACCGGATGCCGCCGTGGCCGACAGGGTTCCGGCTCCGGAAACGCCGGTTGCGGCAGACCAATATTGGCGATGGAAAGGGATGGCCCGGATCCAGAAACGCAGCCCGTTCAAGTCCGGCAACAGCCGGTCGAAAAAACCCAAAAGCGCACCCGTCAAGCGCAAGGTGGAGCCGGTGCTCGCTACCGCCGGCGGCGCCTTTGCCGAACTGGCAGCGCTCAGGGACAGCATGAAAAAATAGGATGCGGGCTTGAGCGGCAGAGCAGCGGATCGCGACCCCGCAGCGCTTCCCGCGCTGCGGATCGACAAGCTGCTCTGGTTCCTGCGCTTTGCCCATAACCGGGTGATGGCGCGCAAGCTGGCGGAACAGGGGCATGTCCGGATGAACGGCCGCCGTATCGAACGCGGTCACGTCAGGGTGCGGAAGGGGGACATTCTCACTATCCCTCAGGGGCAGAAAGTGCACGTGGTGCGTATCATTGCTTTGCCGGAACGTCGGAGCAGCGCTTCGCAGGCCCATTCCTGTTATGAGATATTGCAGACTGGCAATTGAATTAGCCGCCAAACCAACTGTTGACGTGTCAGAAATTGCGCAATAGCTAGGATGGCATTTCTGACCTCGAATGGCGGACCGGAATAGGGGAGCTCACGACCATATGACTTATGTTGTTACCGAAGCCTGCATCAAATGCAAATATATGGACTGTGTTGAAGTCTGCCCCGTGGATTGCTTTTACGAGGGCGATAATATGCTGGTAATCAATCCCAGCGAATGCATTGATTGCGGCGTCTGTGAACCCGAATGCCCTGCCGAGGCGATTTTGCCGGACACCGAAGACGGTCTCGAAAAGTGGCTCGAGGTAAACACCAAATTTTCCGAAGAATGGCCCAATATTACGGTCAGTCGGGATCCACCGGAAGACGCTGACAAATTCAAGGGCATGGAAGGCAAGTTTGAAGCCTTCTTCTCCGAAAAACCCGGCGAGGGCGATTAACCTTCCGACCCGCAGGAATAGATGCATCCGGGAGGCGAAATGGTCTCTCCGAACCGAAAAATGTCTCAATTACACTGACCGGATGCCCCTGAGCGGCATTTTCGGACTATGATCAGTTGTGCAATGCAACGATAAATTGCTTTTTTGTGACGAATCTGTTAAAAGAAAGGCAGTTGGCGGCTGGACACCTGAGGTAACGGGTGGTGTTCGGTCGTTAAACATATGTACGAAAGGGTTTTTTCGTCACGTGATTACGAAAATCGAACGTTAGCAGCGTTCTTTTCCATTGAATCAAGAAAGGCTTTTTATGGCTGCGAATGTGCTGTCCTTTGATGTGGGCGATTATGTTGTTTATCCGAAACACGGCGTTGGCCGGGTTGTCGAGCTGCAAAATGAAGAAATTGCCGGCATGCAACTCGAACTCTATGTTTTGCGCTTCGAAAAAGAACGGATGACCTTGCGGGTTCCGACCAACAAGGCAGAAGGCGTCGGCATGCGCAAACTGTCGTCGGACAAGACGCTCAAGGAAGCCATGGAAACGCTGAAAGCCAAGCCCAAGGTCAAGCGGTCGATGTGGTCGCGCCGGGCCCAGGAATATGAAGCGAAGATCAATTCCGGCGATCTGGTATCGATTGCCGAAGTGACCCGCGATCTGTTCCGCGCCGATGACCAGCCGGAACAAAGCTATTCCGAACGGCAGATTTTTGAAGCCGCGTCCAGCCGCCTCGCACGCGAACTGGCGGCGATGGAAGAAACCGACGAGCCAACGGCGCTCGCTAAGATTCTCGAGATACTCAATATTGCTGCACCGCAATATTATGAGAACAAGGACGATTGATCGACAGACCACCGTCCTTCGTCGAAACAGGAAAGGGGTTGTCACAGCAATGTGGCAGCCCTTTTTCTTTGCCCGGGCGGGAAGCGCAATATTTTGGTTGATCTCCCGAAACGGCAGGCGTATTATAATGCTAATACAGCGATGGAGGAATAGATGAAGAAATTAGTGTTTTTGGCCCCGCTACTGGTGCTCGCGGCTTGTGAAGGCTCGATCGTCGAAGCGGTCAGCGATGCCGCGTCCAACGGCGGAAGCAGCAGTTTCTCTGACGGGATTCCAATCGGCACCAGCGCCAGCAACCCTGGCGAATTTGCGGGTGTAACTCTGGCTGGACCGGACAATATCATCTTCACAACGGGTGAATTTTCAATCCGTGCCGAAGGAGACGCCGATGCGGTCGAAAAGCTGCGCTACAAGATTTCCGGCGACCAGATCAAGATCGGTCGGGAAAACAGCCGTTTCTCGATCGGCGACAGCGATAGGGCCACGATCTATCTTAGCGCACCCTCGCTGAAAAGCGCCAAGCTCGCAGGATCTGGCAATCTCGACGTTGATGCGATGACGACGGAAGCGACGAAACTGAGTATCGCCGGATCCGGTGATATCCGCGTGGCCAAGATCGATACGGCGTCGCTCAATTCTAAAATTGCCGGTTCGGGCAACTTGACGCTGGCGGGTTCTGCCAGTTCGGTCGACATATCGATTGCCGGATCAGGCGATGTCAGCGCCAAGGGCATGAATGCAGACAGTGCAGATATCTCGATTGCCGGCAGCGGTGATGTGGAGCTGTCCTCGGACGGTTCCGTAAATGCCAAGGTCATGGGATCCGGTGATGTGCGGATCCACGGCGACGCCAAGTGCAAATCGCGGGCCATGGGCTCAGGCGGTATCACCTGCGGGTGAGCCGCTGGGCAACCCCCGCATCATGCTGAAATCGCTTGGCGATCTGTTGCGCTTGTGGCAGATTCGCTAGCGATGCCAAATCTATGGGAAAAATATGCAGTACCGAAGCTTATCCGCTTCGCCTGCTCGCAGCCTGCGGTGATGAAAGACCGCAGCGAGATCGTGCCTAAAGCCGAGGGAGAGACACTCGAACTGGGCTGCGGCGGCGGGATCAATCTCCAGTTTTATGACCGGAACCGGGTCACCCGGCTAACCGGTCTCGATCCGTCAGCGGAACTGCTCGACTATACCCGGCGGGAAGCCAGCGAACGCGGCTTCGACATGGAGATACTGGACGGCATTGGCGAAGCCATGCCCTTCGCCGATGCCAGCTTTGACACAGTGCTAACCACCTTCACGCTCTGCTCGGTGCAGGATGGCGCGCAAGTGTTGTCCGAAATGCGGCGGGTTTTGAAACCCGGTGGCAAGATATTGTTTCTCGAACATGGCCGGGCTCCCGACAAGGGGCCCGAGAAATGGCAGCGGCGTATAGAACCGATGTGGAAACATATTGCCGGGGGCTGCCATCTGCATCGTCCGGTCGCCAAATTGTTCGAAGCGGAAGGCTTCGTGCTGGCCGACAGCCACGGCCATTATGCGCCGAAAACGCCGCGATGGCTGGGCTGGATGGAAGCGGGCGAGGCACGGCCCCTATGAAATATTTGTCCGGTGCCCTGATCACTATTTTGCTGATATTGTCTTCGGCTAGCCAGGCAGCGGAACGCAAATTTTCCATATTCGGCTTTGACGATATCCGCATCGGCAATGGTGTCGATGTCGTACTGACCTCCGGCAAGGGGCCGTCGGCACGGGCGGAAGGAGCCACGCGCGAGATCCTCGACAGGGTCACGCTACAGAAAAACGGCAAGCAGCTGGTTGTATCGGTCCGGCCCAAGTCGCTGGACCGAAACAATTATGAAGGGGATACGCCGGTCACCCTTTTTCTCAGCAGCTTTGCGATCGAGAAACTTTCGCATCTTGGTTCCGGTCGGGTGTCGCTTGACACATTATCCGGACGGACGCCCACTGTGCGCCTCGGCGGTTTCGGTGCTGTCCGGATCGATGCGGTAGACGCAGACCGTCTCCATGTGATGATGACCGGCGGCGGTCAGCTGACGATGGCGGGCGAGGCCGTGGCGGCCCGGATCGAACTGCAGGGGTCCAGCATATTCGAAAGCCCCGGTCTGGCAGTCGAAAAGCTGACGCTGGTCCAGCGCGGGCCGGTCAGCAGCCACCTCGCGGTCGAACGGGAAGCGAGCATCAGCAATTTCGGTACCGGACGCATCCAGATAGACGGTCGCCCCAATTGTACGGTGCGGACCGACGGATCCGCAGAAATCATCTGCAATCCGGACCGCTAGGTCAGTGTACCGTGCCGATCGTCTGATCGATCGACAGCAGGACGCAAAGCCGCTCGACCTGCCGCCATTTGCAATAATGGATGTGGTTGCCCAGCGAACGGCTCTTGTCGGCGCGATTGGCCGCTTCCAGCCCGGCTTCTTCGCCATAGTTGGAGATCAGCGCCTCGGCGTCGCTATAATGTGTGGAGTCAATGAACACGGGTAATTGCATTTTTGGCTCCTGTTTCGGGAAACGGCTTCGCTTCCAACCTCATCAGGACGTCTACAGGCGACCGGTGGAAATATCTTCAAAAGCTAAGGTTACCAGTAGGTTAATCATAAGCAGAGCCGGAAGTTCTGGTCATGGGATGCGATGTGGTTTAAGGCTGAGATCATGAATCCTGATCCTCTTAAAGATGCTTCCCATTCTTCCATCGACGGAGCACAAAATAGCAACGGCGGTGGCGTCTTCATAGCGATCGGTGCGATTGTCGGTGCCATTGGAGGAGGCCTGATGGGACAACCGTCTGCCGGCTTGCTGGCCGGGCTGGCACTGGGCGCGCTGGTAGCGCTGCTTATCTGGTGGCAAAGCCGCTGACTATTTCAAAGCGCGCTTGTCAGGACCTGTGACGCCACCTATTATCGGTTCATGTTGAAACATATTAGAAATCTCGCGATTCTGCTCATCATCCTCGGGGTGGGTGCAGGTTATTATTTCACGCGCGGCGATACCGCCCGTCTGCCGCTGGAGGCCACCACGGGTGTCGAACCGGCGCTGACCAATGTCCGCAAGGAAACTTTCCCGACCATCAATATCGCGAAGGCCGAACCCTGGGGAGAAGGCGAAGGCCCCGTTGCCGCCGAAGGTCTCGTCGTGGAGCGCTTTGCCGAAGGGCTTGACCATCCGCGCAGCATGTTCCGGCTGCCCAATGGCGATATTCTGGTTGCCGAGACCAATAGCCCGCCAAGAACCAACAAGGGTATCGAGGGCTGGATCATGCGCAATCTGATGAGCAAGGCCGGTGCGGGCACCGAATCCGCCAACCGGATCAGCCTGCTGCGCGACAGCGACAAGGACGGCACCGTCGATGAGAAATTCACTTTCCTCGAAAATCTCAACTCGCCGTTCGGCATGGAACTGATCGATGACACGCTGTACGTCGCCAATACCGATGCGGTCTATGCCTATCCCTATACGGAAGGCGACACGAAGATTTCCGCCGAGGGCCGCAAGGTTGCCAATCTGAATGCCAGGGCGCCCAACAATCACTGGACCCGCGACCTGCTCGCCAGCAAGGACGGGAAATATCTCTACATCTCGGTTGGCTCGAACAGCAATATCGGCGAAAACGGCATGGATATAGAGAAGCAGCGCGCTGCCATTTTGCAGGTCGAACTCGCGACCAACAAGAAGGCGATCTATGCGGATGGCATGCGCAACCCGGTCGGCATGGCCTATCTGCCGGGTACTGAAAAATTCTACACTGTGGTCAACGAGCGGGACATGCTGGGTAGCGACATGGTGCCGGACTATCTCACCGAAGTCCGCTGGGGCGCGCATTATGGCTGGCCGTGGCATTTCTGGGGCGGTTATGTCGACCCGCGGGTGGATCCAAAAAATCTCGACCACCGTCAATATGAGCGGCGGCCCGACTACGCGCTGGGTGCGCATGTCGCACCGCTGGGTCTGGCCTTTTCGCATGGGCAGGCGCTCGGCAAGCCCTTTGCAACCGGCGCCGTGGTCGCTCGCCACGGTTCATGGAACCGCCAGCCGCTGGCCGGCTATGATGTGGTCTATGTCAATTTCAACCAGCGCGGCGAACCGGAAGGCAAACCGGTCACGATGCTGAGCGGATTTGTCGATGACGATGGCGAGGCCCGTGGCCGTCCGACGATGGTCGCCTTTGACCAGACCGGAGCCCTGCTGGTGAGCGACGATGTCGGCGGGATCATCTGGCGTGTTTCTCGCCCGGGCGCCGCGAAGCCCGAGGCCGCGACCAGAAAATAGTCTAGGCCAGCGATCGCCCGGCCCGTCCGGCCAGTTCGACTATATATTGCCACGCCACCCGGCCAGACCGGCTGCCGCGCTGCTTCGCCCAAAGCAGCGCTTCCTCGCGCTCGAAATCCAGACCATGGGCTTCGGCATAGCGGGAAACAATCGCCAGATAATCCTCCTGTGAAGCGGCATGAAAGCCCAGCCGCAAACCGAAGCGATCGGACAGCGCCAGCTGGTCATCCACGGCGTCGCGCGGGTTGATGGGGTCGTCCTGCTCGCTCATCTGGCGGGAGAGGATATGGCGGCGATTTGAAGTAACATAGAGTCTGACATTGGCGGGCCGCTGGCTGGCGCCGCCTTCCAGCATCGAGCGGAGCAGGCGGGGTTCGGCGCTGCCTTCGGCAAAACCGATATCGTCGATGAAGAGAATGAAACGACGGTCGATAGCGGCGAGCGCTGCAAACAGTCCGGGCAGGCTTTCCAGTTGGTCGGACGGTGCTTCGACCAGTGCAATGTCTTCACCCCGTATCTGCAAGGTCCGGACTGCGGACTTGGCCAGCGCCGATTTTCCCATGCCGCGGGCGCCCCAGAGCAGAGCATCATGCGCGGCCAGGCCGCTGGCGTGACGGTCGGTATTGTCGAGCAGGCGGGCCTTTTGCGAATCGATGCCGCTAAGCAGATCGATGGCGACCGGCTCGAATGGCACAATCGGTCGCGCATTCCGGCCGTTCCAGACAAAGGCGCCTGCCGTTTCCCAATCGACCGATCCTGCGGCTGGCGGAGCAAGACGTTCGAGCGCATCAGCGATGCGATTCAAAACATCCCTGTTGTCCGCGTCCGGCACGATCAGCCAGCCAGCGCTGCGCTGTCGAGCTGGTAAAGGATATCGGAGCCGGCGATCGCGGCGGCCTTCAACCCGAGCGCTTCAGGTACCAGATGATCGAGATAATAGCGGGTGGTGACCAGCTTCGCCTTGAGAAATGGATCGTCGCCGCCGTTCAGTTCGGCCTCGGCGATGCGGTGCTGCTTCAGCATCAGCATACCGCAGGTCGCGGTCGCCAGCATGGTCATGAACGGATAACTTCCCGCCAGCCGGTCGTCGATCGATGCATCGCCGCCCGCCATCCACTGCCGGACATCTTCGCAGGCGTGTGCCAGCGCCAGCAGGCCGTTCTCGTCGCCCGCTTCGGCCCGGATCGCGGCGATAAATATCTGCATCGCCTCGCCGCCATCCAGCCCCAGTTTGCGTCCGACCAGATCGGCGGCCTGGATGCCGTTTGTGCCTTCGTAAATCGGCGCGATCCGGGCATCGCGGAAATGCTGGCCGGCACCGGTTTCCTCGATAAAGCCCATACCGCCATGTACCTGCACACCAATTGAGGCCACTTCATTGCCGATATCCGTGCCATAGCCCTTGATCAGCGGCGTCAGGATTTCCGCGCGCGCCTTCGCGCCTTCAATCCCCAGGGTTGCACGGTCGACGCTCGAGGAGGCATAGTAGAGCAACGCTCTGGCGGCCTGGGTGAGCGCCTTGGATCGGAGCAGCATCCGGCGTACATCGGGATGCTCGATGATCGGTACTGGTGCCTTGTCGCCGCTGCCGGCGCGGGCCGACTGGATACGCTCGAGCGCGAAGCGGCTGGCCTGCTGGGTAGCGCGCTCGGCGATTTGCACACCCTGCGAGCCAACATTGATGCGGGCGTTGTTCATCATCGTGAACATCGCCTTCATCCCGCCGAATTCGCCGCCGATCATCTCGCCGATACATTCGCCCTGCTCGCCATAGGCCATGACGCAGGTTGGCGAGGCGTGGATGCCGATCTTGTGCTCGATCGACACACAGGTGACATCATTGGGCGCGCTGGCGTTACCCTCGGCATCGAGGTGGAATTTCGGAACGATGAACAGCGAAATGCCGCGCGTTCCTTCCGGCGCCCCCGGCGTCCGGGCGAGCACCAGGTGGATGATATTGTCGGTCAGATCATGTTCGCCGAAAGTGATATAGATTTTCTGGCCTTTGATCCGGTATTTGCCGGCGTGCTCGCCCTCGGTGATCGGTTCGGCGGTCGAGCGCAGCGCGCCGACGTCGGAACCGGCCTGCGGTTCGGTGAGGTTCATCGTGCCGGTCCAGGCACCGGAAATCAGATTGGGCAGATACTGCGCCTTCTGTTCGTCGGAGCCATGAACATGGATCGCCTCGATCGCGCCAAAGCTGAGCATCGGACAGAGGGTGAAGGCAAAATTGGCGGCACCGCAGGTTTCCAGAATTAGTGCCGACAGCGAATAGGGCAGGCCCTGGCCACCAAATTCTTCCGGTCCGTCGATCGAGGCCCATCCGTTTTCGACAAATTGGGCATAGGCTTCCTTATAGCCCGCCGGCAGAGTCACCTTGCCATCTTTCCATTGCGCGCCTTCGGTGTCGCCGATCCGGTTGAGCGGGGCAAACTCGCCTTCGGCAAACTGGCCGATCCCCTCGACAATCGCCTCGACCATATCCTCGCTGGCACCGGCAAAACGCTCATGGCTGGCCAGTTTGCCGATCTCGGCAATATGCTTTAGGACAAAATTCTGTTCGCGACCGGGGGCTGTAAAACTCATGAAATTGCTATCCGTTGTTGCCTGAATTTCCGCTGGGCTATAGCGCAGGGTCATGTCCGGCTCAAATGATCATATTGGCGCTGCCACCCGTCGCTACGGCAAGGCGACCATTGGCGAGGCTATCAAGCGGTTGCGGGCGGGCGGGCTGGTCGCGGTGCCGACCGAAACCGTCTATGGACTGGCTGCCGATTCGACCGATGCAGCGGCAGTGGCAGAGATTTACCGGGCCAAGGGGCGGCCGGATTTCAATCCGCTGATCGTCCATGTCCCCGACCTGCAAGCGGCAAAGAGGCTTGGACAATTCAACGCGCTTGCGGTTCGTTTTGCCACGGCGCTCTGGCCCGGTCCATTGACCATGGTGGTACCGAAAACCGAAGATTGTCCGGTTGCGGCAGCGGTAACCGCCGGCCTGGATACGATTGCTTTGCGGGTTCCCGCCCATCCGGTGATGCGCGAATTGCTGGAGACCTCGGATCTCTGTCTCGCAGCGCCGTCGGCCAATCGCAGCGGCGGGATCAGCCCGACCACGGCAGACCATGTCTCCCGAAGTCTGGGTACGGCAGCGCCGCTGATCCTTGACGGCGGTCCCTGTGAACAGGGAATTGAATCAACCATCGTCGCGGTTGACGGCAGTGATTACCGGATTTTGCGACCGGGACCGGTCACACCGGACCAGTTGGAAGCCACAGCTGGAAAACCGGCAATCACCGCAGGTAGCGGCAAGATCGAAGCACCCGGGCAACTGGCATCGCATTATGCGCCTGCCAAGCCGGTGCGCCTCGACGCGCAAACCGCCGGCATCGATGAATATCATATCGGCTTCGGCCCGGTTGCAGGTGACATGAACCTGTCACCCGGCGCGGATTTGGCTGAAGCTGCCAGCTTGCTGTTTGCCGCACTACATAAGGCGGAGGCGAGCGCAAAGCCGGATATCGCGGTGGCGCCCATTCCCTGCACCGGCATCGGGCTGGCGCTGAATGACCGGTTGCGTCGCGCAGCGTCGCCGAAATAGTTTTTCGTCCGGTAGCATGGGCAGCGAACCCAATGTTTTGTCCTTTCGCCAAACGATGGTCATCATCGCCTGGCGGGATAGGCAGCGAAATGAAACTGACTCCATAATAACACAATCACAGGGTCGGCTTTAACAATATGGTCTATTCTGGTTTCATTTTGCAATTTTCTGTTGGTCAAGGCCGGATTGAGACTTTAGACGAACGCAAGAGGGGTGGAAATGCGCGATATGACGCTTGGCAGAACGATAATATCGATTTTGACCGGTCTGGCTTTATTGACCGGATGCAGTGTTGGCGAACCCGAAGCAAAGCCTCGTTCCGATGATCCGATACCCGCTGCGGTAGCCTTGGTCCAGCCGGCCGGCGATAGCGAATTGCTCACTGCAGCTGGGACTGTGCGATTGCGCCGGGAAACGGCGCTCGGCTTCACTACCTCAGGCAAAGTCGCTTCGGTCCGCTATGAAGAAGGTGACAGGGTTAAGCGCGGCGCGCTGCTGGCTGCTCTCGATTCCAGCACGGTTGCCGCGGATCTCAACGCCGCCCGCGCCGAGCGCGATCGCGCCGAAGCAGAATATGCCCGCGTCGAGAAATTGTACAAGGACGGTTGGATCACGAAAGCCCGGCTCGAGCAAGCGGAGGCGGCGGCGCGAGCGGCGCGGTCGCAAGTCGAATCCGCCGGTTTTGCCAATCGCACAGCGCAAATCCATGCGCCCAGCAATGGTATTCTGCTGACCCGCAATATCGATGCCGGACAAATCGTGACAGCCGGTGAGCCCGCACTGGTGCTGGGAGAAATCGACAAGGGTTTTGTTTTACGGGTTCCGATGACCGACGCCGATGCGTCGCGCCTGCGGACCGGTATGCCCGCTATCGTCCGAATAGGTAGCGCCGGGGGTGATCCGATCAATGCAGTGGTCAGCGAAAAGGACGGACGGGCGGACCAGCGGACCGGTACATTCGAGATCAGCTTCCGCCTTCCTGCCAGCGACAGGCTGCGGTCCGGGCAGTTGGGCAATGTCGAAGTCATGGTGTCACGCAATTCTCCCGACAGCTTTGCCGTTCCCGCCAATGCCATATTTGGAATCCGGGCAGGAGAGGGTCTGGTATATGTCGTCGATAGCAAAAATCGTGTGAAGCAGCGCAATGTGCAGATCGGAAAGCTGAACGACAAGAATCTGGAAATTCTGGCTGGACTGCATGAGGGAGAGCTGATTGTGACTCGCGGCATTGAAAAGCTTCGGGATGGCGATTTGATTAAGCCAATCCGGGTTGCAAAGTGACCGTGACGGCCAAGCAACAGGATCGCTCGCACTGATATGCTCGCCCGGTTTGTAATATCCCGCTGGCAACTCAGCCTTGTGCTTTTCGTCCTGCTGGTGATGCTGGGCATGTCCGCACTCGTCAATATTCCCAAAGCGGTGGATGCCCATTTCCCGATCCCTGCAGTCAATATCATCGCTATCCAGCCGGGTGCCGATGCACAGGAAATGGAAGAGACGGTCGCCAAGCCGATCGAAGAAGTGGTTCAGGGCCTTGATGACATTGTCAAAGTGCAATCGACAAGTACCGATGGCGGAACGATCATCCATGTCGAATTCAGCGAATGGTCCGGAGATGTTGACGGCTATTATGATGACGTGGTGCGAGCGGTCTCCGCGATAAGGGACCGGCTTCCCGAGCGTCTGCAAAGGCTGGAGTATCGCAAGATCCGGACGACGGAAGCCGCAGTCATGCAGGTGGCGCTGGTCAGTGAAACCGCTTCGTGGCGACGCATGGAAAAATATGCGGATGATATGGCGGATGTCTTCATGCGCAATACCGGCGTCCGGGAATCGCGGATTTTCGGGCTACCGCAGCCGGAAGTAAGTGTGGAAGTCGATGCCGAGAAGCTGTCCGAGCTCCGCGTTGCTGCGAGCACGGTTTCCGATGCCGTACGGCAGGGGGGAGCCGAATTGCCCGGCGGCACCGTCCAGAGCGGGGAGCGGCGACTGAACGTCGAGGCAGGAGGTGCCTATCGGCAGCTGGACGCGATACGGGGCCTCCCGCTTCGGGCATCCGACGGATCGCTCCTGACCGTCGGGGATGTCGCCAAGGTCGAATGGGGGGCCGAAGAACAGATTTACCGCGCCCGCCATAATGGCAAGCGGGCCGTCTTCCTGACAGTGACGCAGAAGGACGGGGTTGATGTCACCCGGCTCAAAGAGCAGCTGGACAGTGAACTGGAGCGGCAACAATCGATCCTGCCACCGGATATCAAGCTGGTGATGCAGTTTGACCAGAGCCGGGATGTGCAAAGGCGTTTGAACGAACTCACCCGCGATTTTACCATTGCGATCGTACTGGTGGTGTTCACGCTGCTGCCGCTGGGCCTGCGCTCTTCCGCGATCGTGATGATTTCGATCCCGCTCTCTCTCGCATCCGGCCTGCTGGTGCTTTATGCCGCTGGCTTCAACATGAGCCAGCTTTCGATTGCCGGCTTCATTGTTGCTCTGGGCCTGCTGGTCGATGACAGCATCGTGGTGACTGAGAATATCGCACGACATCTGCGGATGGGCAAGACGCGGACCGAAGCCGCCATCGATGCCACGCTCGAGATTCGGGCAGCAGTCATCGGCTCGACCTTTGTGCTGGTTTTTGCGTTTGTACCCTTGCTGTTTCTGCCGGGAGGGGCCGGATCCTACACACGATCCTTCTTTATCGCCATTATCGCTACCGTGATTGCCTCGCTCCTGATCTCCCTGTCGCTTATTCCGTTTCTCGCAAGTCGCCTGCTGCGGCGTGACGAGGATCCGGAGGGCAATGCAGCGCTGCGCTGGGTGAATGACAAGATCCAGCGATTTTATCGGCCCTTTTTGCACATTTCCCTGCAGGCGCCGGCCAGAACGGTAGGGGTGGCCATGGTCTTGTGCCTGTCGGCTTTCGCGCTTGTGCCGGTACTCGGTTTTTCGCTTTTTCCGTTCGCCGACGCGCCCTATTTTCGGGTGTCAGTCGAGTCGGAACAGGGCAGCAGCCTGGACCGCACCGACCGGATTGTTGCCGAGGTCACCCAAATTCTCGAAACCGAACCAAGTATCAAGGTACGGGCGGAAAATATCGGTAACGGCAATCCCCAGGTCTTCTACAATGTCGGGCCCCGGGCTGAGCGGGTCAATTACGGTGAAGTTCTGGCGGTGCTGGACAAATGGGACACGCAAGAAGGCCCGAAGATGATCGACCGGTTGCGCAGGAAACTGGATCAAATCGCCGGTGCACGTGTGAAAATCGAACTTTTCCAGAACGGGACTCCCGTGGAAGCCCCGATCGTTATTCGGGTTTCGGGTCCGGAACTGGACAAGCTCAAGCAACTGTCGGGCACGATTGCCGATGTGTTGCGACAAACCCCCGGTGCGCGGGACATTGTCAATCCGGTCGAGACCGACAAGGTCGATCTTGATATCGGTCTGGACGAAAAGAAGGCGGCTCTGCTGAACATAGCTTCAGGCGAGCCGCGCCGCGCCATCAGGTTGGCGCTCAGCGGCGAACGGGCGGCGTCATTTCGTGACCAGGAAGGCGACGATTATCCCGTGACGGTCCGCTTCCCGTTCAAAGGCAGTCTGCCGATATCCGTGCTGGACAAGATTTATGTTGCTACGCGCGCCGGCGACCCGGTGCCGCTGGCGCAAATATCCAATCCTCAGCTCATCAACGTTCCCCCGCAGATTCAGCGCTATCAGCTGCAGCGTTCCGTGCTGGTGACGGCCCAGGTCGATTTTGGCGAAATCCCGGCGAAGATCACCAATCAGGCGGTCGAGAAGCTGGAGCAGATTGATTTTCCCGAAGGATATCGATGGTCGATTGGCGGGGAATCGGAGGCTATTGGCGATACATTCGGTGATTTTGGTCCGTTGATCCTGACGGCAATCATGCTGATTTTTGCCATTCTCGTTGCCGAGTTCCGGCGATTCCGCGAAACTATCGTCGTCGCGGGCGTTATCCCGCTGGGGACATTCGGTGGGCTGCTCGCGCTTTTTGTAACCGGCAATTCCCTCAGTGTCATGGCGATTATCGGATTTATCGCGCTGATCGGTATCGAGATCAAAAATTCTATATTGCTGGTCGACTTTACGACGCAGCTGCGGGCCCAGGGCATGGGATTGCGGGAAGCGATCGAGAGGGCGGGCGAGGTTCGTTTCCTGCCGGTGCTACTGACATCGATAACGGCAATCGGCGGCTTGACCCCGCTCGCTTTCTGGGGTGGCGCGCTCTACGCGCCGCTCGCCGCTATCATCATTGGCGGATTGATCAGCTCGACCCTCTTGTCTCGCGTGGTAACACCCGCCATGTATCTTCTGGTCGCAAGGCGCGATGAAGAGCACAGAAACGCAAAAAACGGAGGTGACCCCGCCACCGTGTAAAAGGAGTGTCTATGGCAATGCAGGAAGCCATTTTTGCCGGTGGCTGTTTTTGGTGCACCGAGGCGGTATTCAACGATATTGCCGGTGTCCATTCAGTCGAGAGCGGATATATCGGCGGCGCAAAGCCGGACCCCACCTATCGGGAGGTCTGTTCGGGGACGACCGGCCATGCCGAAGCGATCAAGATCGGGTTTGACGATTCGGTGGTCAGCTATTCCGACTTGCTCGATATATTCTTTGCCACTCACGATCCGACCCAGCTCAATCGCCAGGGCAATGATATCGGGACCCAGTATCGGTCGGCGATCTTCCCGCTCGGAGATGACCAGCGTGCCGAAGCGCAAGCAGGAATAATACGAGCTGGCGAGGACCGCTCCGAGCCGGTCGTTACCACGATTGAGGGACCGGCTCCCTGGTATGTGGCGGAAGACTATCATCAGCAATATTGGGCTGACGAAGGCCGCAGCAATCCCTATTGTGTGGCGACTATACCACCTAAGCTGCAGAAGCTGCGGACCAGTTTTGCCGACAAACTGAAGGACTAGAGCCACCTTATGAAACCCATCAGAAAAGCGGTATTTCCGGTTGCAGGCATGGGGACCCGCTTCCTGCCGGCAACCAAGGTGATGCCCAAGGAACTTTTTCCGATCGTCGATCGTCCGCTCCTCCAATATGCTGTGGATGAAGCGCTGGAGGCGGGGATCGAGCAAATGATCTTCGTCAACGGCCGCGGCAAGGGGATGATTGAGGACCATTTCGACATGGCGTTCGAGCTGGAGCGGAACATGGCGGATCGATCCAAGGACCGGTCGGTTCTCGAGGGTACCCGGTTGCGGCCGGGCGACTGTGTCTTTGTACGGCAGCAGGAACCGCTCGGTCTCGGCCATGCCATCTGGTGCGCGCGCGATATTATCGGCGATGAGCCTTTCGCCATTTTTCTGCCCGACGAATTCATGGTCGGTTCTCCCGGCTGCATGAAGCAGATGGTCAGTGCCTACGACAAGCTTGGCGGCAATATTGTCTGTGCGCTGGAAATCCCGATCGAGGATACGCCGTCTTATGGCGTGATCGATCCGGGCTATCGCGATGGGCCGATCACCGAGGTCAAGGGGCTGGTCGAGAAGCCGGCAGCCGGCACCGCGCCGTCCAATCTGATTCTGCCGGGTCGTTATATTTTGCAGCCCGAAGTGATGCGCATCCTCGAATCGCAGGAGGCAGGTGCAGGTGGCGAGATCCAGCTCACCGATGCAATGGCGCAGATGATTGGCAAGCAGCCGTTCCATGGCATGACCTTTGATGGCAAGCGCTATGATTGCGGATCCAAACAGGGCTATGTCGAGGCCAATCTGGCTCTGGCTTTGTCGCATCCGGAAATTGGCCCGGCCATGCGGATCATCGCGGAGAAGCTGCTGGCCGAGTAAGCGATGTGTGTTCAGCCCTGTTTCATTCGTTGGCGCATATTAGATTCCTGAGGAGAATATCATGCGTGCATTGCCAATCCTGATCCTGATGTCGGTGGCACTTTCTGGCTGTGTCGCCAGCAAGATCGTGACCGCACCATTCCGGGCCGCGGGCACCGTGGTGGAGACGGCGGTCGATGCCACGACCCAGACCCAGTCCGAGAAGGAAGAGGATCTGGGCCGCAAGGTGCTCGCCGATCGCAAGCGGCAACGGGATCTGTGTCTGGACGAAGCACAGACCAAGCAGGAGCGCCGCAACTGCAAAGCCGCCTACGAACAGGACGATTAGGTCAGTCTGTCTTGGTCAGCAGAGGCGGCGCATATGTTCCGTTGACCGGTTCCATTTTCGCCATTTTTTCTATTTCCTCTTCAAACAGGGCTACACGCTTTTTCCATCGATAATGGGTCGACGCGGAGAAGATTCCCTTGCCATGTTCCTTGCCGTAGCGGGTCCAGAAGCGGATCGCGGCCTGCGGATCGTAGCCGGCATTGGCCATCAGCCAGACCGATAACCGGTCCGCTTCGACTTCGGTGCTCTTGATCCTGCTGGCGCTTTTGCCGAACTGGCCGAAGAAGCCGCGATTGACTTCTTGCGCGTCGAGGCGGTCACGGTGGTGTAGCAGATTATGGGCCAGCTCATGCGCGATCACGGCAGCAAATTCATCGTCGTTCAGAAAATATTCCGCCATTCGTGATGTGACGGAAACGATCTTTCCGTTGGCAGATGCTTCACGATCCTCGCTGACCGCGATCTGGAAGCGGCTCGGGCAGGCTTGCCGCAACGCAACGGTCAGCGGGATTTGTTCGCCACCTCGCAGAATATTGAGGGTCGTGTCTTCTTGGGTCAGCGCCTTTTCCAGCCTGTCATTCACAGCCGCGATCCGTCGATATTCAGGCGGCTCGCTGGCGTAGACCGGGTTGTCGATCGGGATATTCTCGATCCTGACCCCATTGATGGCCAGTATATCGTCTCCCGGCAATAGCCCTGCCGCCGCACCCGGGCTGTCGGGTGCTACCGCAATGACCGTCACCAGTCCATCAAAGCCGAGCGCGAACCTGGCCACCGCCGGATCCGGATATTGATCAATATCGTGCAGGAGTAGGCCCGTTTGCGGGGCTTTGTCGGCGCAATACGGCGTGTTCGCCTGCACGAGACGAAAACCGATCGCGTTCATGCGCTGGTCCAGCAATTGCAGACCTTTAAACGCCAGAATGGTGTCCGGATCAAGCCCGTCCGCCGGTGCATCCTGTGCATTTAGCGGAGCGGTGAAGAGCAGGGCGAGCAGGGACAGGCAGATTCGGGTCATTGCTATCATTTAACCCATGCTGCCTTGCGCCAGGTTGAACGCGCTCTGCATCGCGCTGTCGGTAATGTTCCACCAGGCCAATATCAGCGCTGCGGCGATCAATATTATAGCAGCAATCTTCTGGAACAGCGGCTGCGCCTGATCGGCACGACCGAGTTTGCGTGCCCGCGATGCAAGCATGGCGTAGAAGGTCAGGCCGGTGGTCTCGGTGATCACGGTCAGGCCGGCAAGAATGGCAAATTGCAGCAGCAAATGGCCCTGTGGATCGATGAAAGGCGGGATGAAGGCGGTGTAGAACAGGAGCGCCTTAGGATTGGACATGTGTACCGTCAGGCCATTGAGAAACCCCTTGCTGAAGCTGGCAGTTTCAGCTGATTGCCGGGAAAGGGCACTGGTTCGGGCGTGAAACATCCGGAAGCCCATCCATGCCAAATAGGCGACACCGGTCCAGCGCAGCATGGAATAGGCGGCCGGCACCGCCTGAAGCAGAGCGATCAGCCCGAAGGCGGTCAGGCCATACCAGATGAAATTGCCGATATTCACGCCGACAATCGGACCCAGCGCGCCGCGCAATCCTCCTGCCGGACCTTGCGGCAAGGCGTGGCTGACGGTGACGAGAGTCGCCGGTCCCGGGGTCAGGCAGAACATCATGTCAGCGACCAGAAAGAGCAGGATGGTTTCGAGCGGCATGAATAATCGGACCTGCTTTGCTGATGAACTTTACAAGCTTTACAGTGTAAGTGAATAAATTCTCCTGTCGCCGATATTCTACAAGAATCGACCCTTGTCGGTACGGATAACAGCTTCGGTGGATTCGTCTGTGGCCATGGGGGCGGATCATCCTTGATGGTTATTGACCTGAATATAAAATCCGGGGCCTGTAGGACAGCAAAATGACGGCCCTTGGTCTCTGTCGGTTCCAACTAACGCAAATTTTCCTTCAGAAAATTAACCAGCGCATCCACCCGTGCCGGGCGCAGGCGCGATGGCGGCATGACGATATTCAGGGCAATATCCCCCAAGCGCCATCCCGGCAGGATATTGACCAGGTTGCCTGCATCCAAAGCTGCCTGGCACAAAAAATCGGGCAGGTAGCCAATACCGCGTCCGGCAATGAGGGCGGGCAAAAAGACATCGCCATTGTTGCTGCGGAAGCGGCAGCGGGGACGGACATTGACCGTCTGGTCGTCGGGTCCGGTTAAGTGCCAGAGTTCCGGATTCGGCGTGTTGGAATAGACAAAGCAATCATGCTCCGACAGTTCCCCGGGCGTTTTCGGTTGCCCCATCCGCTCGAGATAGCCCGGAGCGGCGATGAAATAGGTGTCCACGTCGCGCAGTTTTATTGCTCTGAGGCTGCTGTCGGCCAGCGCGGCGATGCGGATCGCGCAATCAAAGCCTTCCTCGATCAGGTCAACCCGCGCATCATCGAGCTGGAGATCAACGGTGATTTCGGGATAAGCGCACATGAAGTCGGCGATCACCGGCGCGAGATGCGACAGGCCATAACTGAGCGGTGCCGCCAGCCGCACCTGCCCTTTCAGCAAGTGGGTGGTATCACGCGCCGCTTCCATCGCCGCTTCGCCGTCGCGGGCGATCTGCTGCGCGTGCGGCAGCAGTGACTTGCCTGCTGTGGAAAGCGAAATTTTACGCGACGTGCGGTGGAATAGCACCGTGCCGAGCGCCTGTTCCAGCCTGGATATCGCTTTCGAGATGGTGGGTTTCGAGAGCGACAGCTCGTCGGCTGCAGCGGTAAAGCTGCCGAGTCGCGCAACCGCAGCAAAAATCGCCCATGCTTCATAATCGGGTAAGCTCATGACGCGATATTAGATAATATTTGGAAACAATCAAATTCTATATTGTCTATTTATGAAACAACCAGGTCATCCTATTTCCATTCCAGACAGAGCGGAAACGATGCCGCTCGCACAGGAGACAGACGATGATCGAGAAACGCGAATTCAAGGACCTGGCCCATGTCGACCATGAATGGTTGCAGGCGCGCCATCATTTTTCCTTCGGCAAATATTGGGACCCCGCCCGCATGGGCTTTGGCCCGATCCGGGTATGGAATGATGACGAAATCCAGCCGAAAACCGGATTTCCGATGCACGGCCACCAGGATATGGAAATCATAACCTACGTCCGCGAAGGGGCGATTACGCACCGCGACAATCTCGGCAACGAAGGCCGCACCGAGGCGGGCGACGTGCAGGTGATGAGCGCCGGTACCGGTGTCATGCACAGCGAGTATAATCTCGAGGACGTGCAGACCCGGTTGTTCCAGATCTGGATCGAACCGCGCGCTGCCGGTGGTGCGCCACGCTGGGATGCAAAAGCCTTCCCCAAGGGTGACCGCTCCGGCCAACTGGAAATTCTGGCCAGCGGCTTTGACGAGGATATCAGCAACGGTGCGCTCATGATTGGTGCCGATGCCCGGCTCTACGGTGCTTCGCTGACCGCGGGAACGACCGTCGAGCATCGGATTGCCGATGGTGCCCATATCTATCTGGTCGGCTCCGCTGGCCGAATCCGGGTCAATGGCGAAATCGTTGCCGCTCGCGATTCGCTGGCGATCCGGGATGTCGCGTCGCTGCAGATCGAAGCGGTCGACGATGCCGAATTCGTCTTTGTCGAGGCTCAGCAATCCCTGAACTGATCCTCGAACAACGGGGCGCTCTCTTTCCCTCCCAAGCAGGGAGCGCCCCAATATTGCCTAACCAACCCCTTTTTATTCCAGGAGACGTAACCATGACCAATCCCAAAAATATCCTTCGTGTCGATTCCAGTGCCCGCCATGGCGGGTCTTCATCACGGGCGCTGACCGACACCCTTATTGCAAAGCTCAACCCCGCAGCGGTCGTATCGCGGGACCTGTCGAATGCGCTGCCCTTTGTCACCGAAAACTGGGTGCACGCCAATTTCACCGACGAGGCCGAGCGAACGGAGGAGCAGAAGGCCGAACTGGCGCTGTCCGATTCGCTGGTTGCGGAACTGGTCGCGGCCGACATAGTGGTGATCGGTTCACCGATTTACAATTTCGGTGTCCCGGCGGCGCTGAAGGCCTGGATCGATATGATCGCCCGGGCCCGCAAGACATTTCACTATACGGACAATGGTCCCGAAGGCCTGCTGACCGGCAAGAAAGCCTATGTGCTGATGGCGTCGGGCGGCACCGAAGTCGGTAGCGAGATTGATTTCGCTTCCGGATATTTGCGGCATGTGCTCGGCTTTATCGGCATTGACGATGTGACGATCATCGCAGCCGATCAGCAAATGATGAGAGGTGATGACGCGCTGTCGCAAGCGATGGACAGAATAGAAGCTGCCTGAGGGCCTCCCCGACGGGGTAAGACAAAAACCCGCCGGACCATTTCCGGCGGGTTTTTTGTCAATGGGAGATAATGTTGTCAATAGAACCCGTTTTGTGCAAGCTTCCCCAAGGGTCGCACCAGAAAAATTGGGGAAATCATGACATTTTTGAACAGAGCGGTGGCGATCGGCCTGACCGTTGCCGTGACGGGATCTCTGTCCCTGGCCGTTACCGACGCGGCGCAGGCGCAGCGGCAACAGCAGGGAGTGAACGGCTATAATGTCTGGGAGGTCCGCTTCAACGGCGGCCTGTTTCGCGAAACCGGTCGGGGTCACTGGACCGAATATGATGCCGATGGCCGCGTAAAATTCACGTTCAGGGAAACCGGTCGCGATGACTGGTCGGTCTATCTCAACGACCCCTCGCGCAACGTGCAGCTGCAAATTGACATCCATCGCAACTGGATCAGGCTCGGCGACAACGGCGGACCGAAGCGGGATTTCTATCCGATAGCCAGCGCGTATCGCAACGAGGGCCGCATGCGGACACCAGCGCCGACACCACGCGCTATGACCGATGGCCGCAACGTCCGGCAGGTGTTTTTCGAACATGGCAGCTTCCAGCAAACAGGTCCCGGCCGCTGGACGGAATATGAAGAGCAGGGCCGCGCCGTGTTCGAATTTTCCGAAACCGGACGCGATCAATGGTCCGTCTATCTGGATGACAGGTCGCGCAACGTGCAATTGCAACTCGATCTGCACCGCAACTGGATCAGCTATGGCGTCAATGGCGGCAGCAAGAATGATCTTTACCCGATTGAGTCTACGTCCCGGCAACCCAGTGCTTCCTCATCTCCACCACGGTTACAGCGCCCTGCACCCCGACCGCAGCCCCGTCCGGCACCGCGACAGGCTGGCAATGTCCGGAACGTAAACGCCGGGCCGATCTGGAGCAGAGAGGATGCCAAGATCAAATGTCCCGTCGTTGCAGCGTCGCACGGCGGGCAATGGACCGGAGAATGGCGTACCACGGTGCAAGGCAAAATGTCGGTTTGCGAAATCAGGTTCTAGCGGCCAAACGGCCATATTGTCTGTTGCCAAGAAAAAAGCCCCGCCGGATTGTCTCCGGCGGGGCTTTTTTTGAATGGTTACGGACGGGTAAGACTATTTTTCTTCGTCTTCGTCCGTCTGCGCGGCTTCGGTGTCGCTTTCCTCGATACCGTCACCCATGGTCTTGGCCATGTGTGAATCGCCGGTTGCGGCTTCGTCATCCTGGGCGAGTTCGGCTTCGTGCTGTTCTTCGGAGCTTTCCGCAGCAATCAAGCTTTCCTCGACGGGTGTCTCGCCGAATACGTCTGCAGCCGTTGGCTCTGCTTCAGCAGGAGCCGCGGCTTGCGCCACTTCTTCCGCCTTCAGGTCCGCAGCTGCCTGCATCGCATCGAGCATTTTCTGCTGCTGCGCCCGCAACGCCGCATCGCGGCTGGTTGCGGCGATACGCGCACGGTTCATGCCCGCACCGGTGCCGGCCGGGATCAAGCGACCGACGATCACATTTTCCTTGAGACCGATCAGCTGATCCTTCTTGCCTTCGACAGCCGCCTGGGTCAGCACCCGGGTGGTTTCCTGGAAAGAAGCGGCAGAGATGAAGCTGCGGGTTTGCAGGCTCGCCTTGGTGATACCGAGGAGAACGGGCTTGCCGGCAGCAGGTTCCTGCTTCTTGGTCAGCTTCGCATTATATTCCAGCATCTCTTCGAGATCGACCTGTTCGCCCGGAAGCAGCGTGGTGTCGCCGCCATTGGTGATTTCAACCTTCTGCAGCATCTGACGAACGATCGTCTCGATATGCTTGTCGTTGATTTTCACGCCCTGCAGACGGTAAACTTCCTGAATTTCCGAAACGAGATATTCGGCCAGTGCCTCTACCCCCAGAACTTCAAGAATGTCATGCGGATCGGGAGAACCGGAGACTAGATTGTCGCCCTTCTTCACGAAATCGCCTTCCTGCACGTCGATGACTTTCGTCTTCGGCACCAGATATTCGACGGGCTCGCCTTCTTCCGGAATGATCGCGATCTTGCGCTTCGCCTTGTAGTCGCGAACGAATTCAATCCGGCCATCAATCTTCGCGATGATCGAATTGTCCTTCGGAATACGCGCTTCGAACAGCTCGGCCACACGTGGCAGACCACCCGTAATATCACGAGTCTTCGCCGCTTCGCGAGAGACACGGGCCAGCACGTCACCGGCGGCAACCTTGGCCCCGTCTTCGACGGACAGGGTTGCACCGTTTGCCAGCATATAGCGGCCTGCTTCACCGCTATCCTCGTCGAGCAAGGTCATGCGGGGACGGAGGTCTTCCTTGTTGGCACCACGGCCGGAAGCACGATATTCGGTGATCACGCGTTGTGCGATACCGGTGGCTTCATCGGTCTGTTCGGTCATCGTCTTGCCTTCGATGACGTCCTGGAACTTGATGACGCCCGGCTTCTCGGTGATCATCGGCATGGTGAACGGATCCCATTCCGCCAGACGGTCGCCCAGCTTCACCTTCGCGCCATCCTTGATCAGCACGCTGGTACCATAAGGCACCTTGTCGGCAGAGCGTTCGCGACCTTCGTTGTCGATCACGGCGATGATACCGCTACGCGCCAGCGAAAGGAAGCGACCGTTCTTGTCCTCGATGACCGGCATGTCGCGATATTCGACCGTACCTTCTGCCACCGATTCCAGATTGGACTGCTCGTTGAGCTGTGCCGCGCCGCCGATGTGGAAGGTACGCATCGTCAGCTGCGTGCCCGGTTCACCGATCGACTGGGCCGCGATAACGCCAACCGCTTCACCGATATTCACCGGTGTACCGCGAGCGAGGTCACGACCATAGCATGTGCCGCAGACGCCCATTTTGGATTCGCAGACCAGCGGCGAACGAATGCGTGCGGACTGAATGCCAAGCTCCTCGATCACCACGATCGCCGCTTCGTCCAGCAACGTACCGGACTTGATCACGACGCTGTCGTCTTTGCTGTCGATAATATCTTCGGCCATTGTCCGGCCCAGGATACGTTCGCCCAGCGATGCGATAACCGAACCGCCCTGGACGATGGCTTTCATCTCCAGCGCATTCTCGGTGCCGCAATCTTCCTCGACAATCGTACAATCTTGCGAGACGTCGACGAGACGGCGGGTCAGATAACCAGAGTTCGCGGTTTTCAGCGCCGTATCCGCAAGGCCCTTACGCGCCCCGTGGGTGGAGTTGAAATATTCGAGAACCGTCAGGCCTTCCTTAAAGTTCGAGATGATCGGTGTTTCGATGATCTCGCCGGAAGGCTTCGCCATCAGGCCGCGCATACCGCCCAGCTGCTTCATCTGGGCTGGGCTACCACGGGCACCGGAGTGGCTCATCATGTAGATCGCGTTGATTTCGCGCTCGCGGCCGTCCTCGTCCAGCGGTGTCGCCGCCAGCTCGTCCATCATCGCGTTCGCAACCGTGTCACCACAGCGGGACCAGGCGTCGATCACCTTGTTGTATTTTTCCTGCTGGGTGATCAGACCATCCTGATACTGCTGTTCATAATCAGCAACCAGCGTCCGCGTATCCTCGACCGTCTTGTCCTTCGAATCCGGAATGATCATGTCGTCCTTGCCGAAGGAAATGCCGGCGCGGCAGGCGTGGCGGAAGCCAAGGCCCATGATCGCATCGGCGAACAGGACCGTGTCCTTCTGACCGGTGTGGCGGTAGACCTGATCGATCACGTCGCCCACTTCTTTCTTGGTCAGCAGCCGGTTGACGATGTCGAAAGGCACCAGGTGCGATTTCGGCAGACATTCGGCGATCAGCAGACGGCCCGGCGTGGTTTCGAAACGCTTGAGAATCGGATTTCCGTCCTCGTCAGTCTGCGGAACCCGGGTCGTGATCTTGGAGTGCAGGGTGACTGCACCGATTTCCAGCGCCTGATGCACTTCGGCCATATCGGCCAGCAGCATGCCTTCGCCCGGCTCGCCCTTGCGGTCCATTGTCAGATAATAGATGCCGAGAACCATATCCTGCGAAGGGACGATGATCGGCTTACCATTGGCTGGCGAGAGGATGTTGTTGGTCGACATCATCAAGACCCGCGCTTCCAGCTGGGCTTCGAGGCTCAAGGGAACGTGGACCGCCATCTGGTCACCGTCAAAGTCGGCGTTGAAGGCGGAGCAGACCAGCGGGTGAAGCTGGATGGCTTTCCCTTCGATCAGTACCGGTTCAAAGGCCTGGATGCCGAGACGGTGCAGCGTCGGTGCGCGGTTGAGCATCACCGGATGCTCGCGGATCACTTCTTCCAGAATGTCCCAGACTTCCTTGCGTTCCTTTTCGACCCATTTCTTGGCCTGCTTCAGGGTCATGGAAAGACCTTTGGCATCGAGACGGGCGTAGATGAACGGCTTGAACAGCTCGAGCGCCATCTTCTTCGGCAGGCCGCACTGGTGCAGTTTCAGTTCCGGACCGGTCACGATCACCGAACGGCCGGAATAGTCGACGCGCTTGCCGAGCAGGTTCTGGCGGAAACGGCCCTGCTTGCCCTTGAGCATGTCGGACAGCGATTTCAGCGGGCGCTTGTTGGCACCGGTGATGGTGCGGCCACGACGACCGTTATCGAACAGGGCGTCGACCGATTCCTGCAGCATGCGCTTTTCGTTGCGGACGATGATGTCCGGCGCGCGCAGTTCCATCAGGCGCTTCAGGCGGTTGTTCCGGTTGATCACCCGGCGATAGAGATCGTTGAGATCCGAGGTCGCGAAACGGCCACCATCCAGCGGTACCAGCGGGCGCAACTCGGGCGGGATCACGGGAATGATTTCGAGGATCATCCATTCCGGCTTGTTGCCCGAATCGATGAAGCTTTCGACCACTTTCAGACGCTTGATAATCTTCTTGGGCTTCAGCGTCGACTTGGTGGTGCGCAGATCTTCCATCAGATCGTCGCGTTCCTGCTTCAGGTCGAGGTCCTGCAGCATGATCTTGACCGCTTCGGCGCCGATACCGGCGGAGAAAGCGTCCTCGCCATATTCATCCTGCGCTGCGAGCATTTCGTCTTCGGTCAGCAGCTGGAATTTTTCCAGTGCGGTCAAGCCGGGTTCGATCACCACATAGCTTTCGAAATAGAGCACGCGCTCGAGCTGCTTGAGCTGCATGTCGAGCAGCAGGCCGATGCGCGATGGCAGCGATTTCAGGAACCATATATGGGCGACCGGAGCGGCGAGGTCGATATGACCCATGCGTTCCCGGCGAACCTTGGTTACCGTGACTTCGACACCGCATTTTTCGCAGACGATGCCCTTGTATTTCATGCGCTTGTACTTGCCGCACAGGCATTCGTAATCCTTTACCGGACCGAAGATGCGCGCGCAGAACAGGCCGTCGCGTTCCGGCTTGAAGGTCCGGTAGTTGATGGTTTCCGGCTTCTTGATTTCGCCGAAGGACCAGCTGCGGATCCGCTCCGGCGAAGCGAGGCCAATCTGGATCTGGTCAAATGTTTCCGGCTTTGCGATCGGATTTGCAAAATTTGTTACTTGATTCATGTCTTAATTCCTCTTGGGCTTTCGCCCCAAATTTGAAACGCTGCGGGGTGTGAAGCTAGCGCCTCACTCCGCCGCGATCGCAATCCCGTCGTCATCGCCATCATCATCATCGTCGCCAAAGCTGGAGAGCTGGATGTTGAGGCCAAGCGACCGCATTTCCTTGACCAGAACGTTGAAGCTTTCCGGAACGCCAGCCTCGAACGTATCGTCGCCCTTGACGATCGCTTCGTAGACCTTGGTCCGGCCGATCACGTCATCGGACTTGACCGTCAGCATTTCCTGCAGGGTGTAGGCGGCGCCGTAGGCCTGCAGGGCCCAGACTTCCATTTCCCCGAAACGCTGTCCGCCGAACTGCGCCTTACCGCCAAGTGGCTGCTGCGTGACAAGGCTGTACGGTCCGATCGAGCGGGCATGGATCTTGTCGTCGACCAGATGGTGCAGCTTGAGCATGTAGATATAGCCCACGGTCACCTTGCGGTCGAACTTGTCGCCAGTCCGGCCATCATAAAGATTAACCTGACCGCTGCGATCCAGACCTGCCAGTTCGAGCATGTCGGAAATGTCGCCTTCGTGCGCGCCGTCAAATACCGGTGTGCCCATCGGGACACCGTGGCGGAGATGGCCAACCATTTCGACGATCTCAGCCGTGTCGCGGGAGTCGATATCTTCATGATATTGCTCGCCGTAAATGACCTTGAGCCGCTCCTTGACCGCATCCGGTGGTGGCGCGGCTTCGGGGTCGGGATTGGCCAGGCGCCAGTCTTCGAGCGCTTCGGTAACCTGCTGGCCCAGGCCACGTGCGGCCCAGCCCAGATGGGTTTCGAAAATCTGACCGACGTTCATGCGCGAGGGCACGCCCAGCGGATTGAGCACGATGTCGACCGGCGTACCATCCTCGAGGAACGGCATGTCTTCCTGTGGCAGAATGCGGGAGATAACACCCTTGTTGCCGTGACGTCCGGCCATCTTGTCGCCAGGCTGCAGCTTGCGCTTCACCGCGACGAATACCTTGACCATCTTCAGGACGCCTGGAGCCAGTTCGTCGCCGCGTTCGAGCTTCTCGCGACGGTCTTCGAACCGTTCGTTGATCAGCTTGATCGCTTCGTCATATTGTTGACGGGTGGCTTCGAAATCGGACTGGACCTGATCGTCCTTGACCGCGATCTTCCACCAGTCGACCTGTTCCAGTTCGGACAGGCTTTCCTCGGTGATTTCTGCGCCCTTCTTCATCGGCTTGGGCGCGGAGGTCGCGGTCTGGCCGATCAGCATGTCCTTCAGTGTGTTGAAGGTTGCGCGGTTGAGGATGGCGCGTTCGTCGTCGCGATCCTTCGTAAAGCGGGCGATTTCCTCGCGTTCGATAGCCAGGGCGCGTTCGTCCTTGTCGATACCGTGACGGTTGAACACGCGAACCTCGACCACGGTGCCGGCGACGCCGGGCGGCAGCCGCAAGGAGGTGTCGCGAACATCAGAGGCTTTCTCACCGAAGATGGCGCGGAGCAGCTTTTCTTCCGGCGTCATCGGCGATTCACCCTTGGGCGTGATCTTGCCGACGAGAATATCGCCCGGCTCGATTTCCGCACCGATATAGACAATGCCGGCTTCGTCGAGGTTGCGCAGGGCTTCTTCGCCGACATTGGGAATGTCCCGGGTGATGTCTTCGGGGCCGAGCTTGGTGTCGCGGGCCATGACTTCAAATTCTTCGATATGGATCGAGGTGAAGACGTCGTCTTTCACGATCCGCT